>Ga0209755_10005240_pt1 | contig 14830 bp, 8 predicted proteins | sample TergutCo191P1_FD_187301 | JGI IMG/M metagenome (GOLD analysis project Ga0209755, IMG submission 187301) | Cornitermes sp. P1 segment gut microbial communities from Petit-Saut dam, French Guiana - Co191P1 (SPAdes) (version 2) | ecosystem: Host-associated > Arthropoda: Insects > Digestive system >... | reverse complement strand
ACACACATGGCACTGAACTATCTTACATTGCATAAGCCAGTGTCTGTTTTGTGTTGTGTCAAGTCTTTTTCATTTAGCTTGTGGCTGGAGCTCGTCTTCCTTGCCTTGCGGTCCAAACGCTAAGGGAGAAAGGGTCTTTATTGATGTGGGGTGACTGTATGTCGTAACATACTGGAACACCCTGTAACCTGTGTACTGTACATACAGTAGGTCGACGGTATGTATTGTCAGTCCACTGTGTGAAGTTTGTGCCAGTAATGACATCTGTGTCGCTGTCATTGTCACTGTCACTCTGAGCAGAAATGACTTAGTCTTCTGATAAATGTGTATCGGAGTCCAATTCTAATACCAATTCCATGATGTCTCGGTTTGTAATGTTTTCTCCTTATAGCCATATTGCAAATTGCATTTTAATTCAGTTCGGCACACACCAAACCCAACGCCTTCTTACTGTGTGATTTAAGCGTCAGCAGTACCTGGCCTGTCGCATGTTATTGCTCCAAGAGGGATGGACACTTGAAGACAGACATCAGTATGAACCTACAATTCAAAAAAGTCACACAGAAATCCTTACAGCAGAATGAAGGACATGTGTCTCTTGTCCCATATTGTACTAACTGGAGAAATAAATGTCAGTGTTGATTCCTTTCCACTCCTACTGATTGCATATGAACTCCTTGACCTTTGCGCCCAGATAAGTGAGCACCACCATGAAACCTGAGCATCATTGTGAGACTGAATCCTAAACATTGTCTGAGGATATATGATATGTACACTCAGCTCCAAATTTTATAGCACAGAGTCCCAACTTACAGCAGAAACAATTTGAAAGGAATGAATCTAGAAAATGAAAATTAGAGCAAAAATAAAATATAAATGACCTTCCAATAAGCTTTGTAAAAGTAGGTGGATTTTCTTTAAAAACTTACAGAACAAGTAGATGGATTCATTCTTAAGCGTTTTCTTTTTATTTGGTCTAATTAAATTTTAAAATGTATGAAATACAATGGATTATATCAGCTTGTGCAAAAACAGACATTTAAAGCGAAAAGAAGCCAGGGCATCAGCAGCTACTTTAGGATTTAAATCTCTGGTACGTTAAAGGTTAAGCACCAGATGTAAGGAGAAACCCTCATCTTGCATAGATGTAAATACAGTGGATGATTTTGAATGAAAAATTTTCTGTGACATTACCAGTCACTGGTATAGAATATGTAATTTCAGTTTTAAGGGTTAATATGTATGACGTATACATGCTGTGACAAACTAAAGGTGAACAGAATCACAGACCTTTGGAAGCACATAATTTAATTACACATGTTTATATTACCTACATATGCACATGTGTTGGTGTGTGCGTGGGTGCAAGTGGTATGTGTCTCATATTCTAGTGTTGTTTCCTTTCAGATTCCAGTGTGTCTACCAAGGCACAAGTCATAGCTGTAAAATAAACCGTTTGCAAGAAATGACAGTATATAGGTTTCGAATTGCAGCAGCGAATGATGCAGGCCAAGGAGATTATTCTGAAATTCAAGAATTCAGCACCTGCATTGCACCACCCCCTTCTCTAAAAGGTATCGTGTGTGTTCACTTTTAAGAACCTTGCAACAAACCACAGAAGCCCGCCACTGGATTCAGTCTTGAACATATTACCTCTGTGTCTTATTAATGAAAACAATGTTTCTGTTGTTTAAAGGGGACACTGGTATGTTTGTTTAGTGTGTGTGCTGACAATTTATCCAAATTGGATTTTGTTAATAATACAGTATATCAATCTGTTGATGTGTTGCCACATCCAGAAACCTAATTGTTAGAAATATGGAATTCCTGCATTGAAACATGTTAAACACCTGGACTTATCCAGATATATACACACAGTCAGGCTGGATATATTTGGGAGGTGGGAGATGGTATTCAAGTATACCTGATGCCTTACCTTTCAGAGAAATTGACTGTGATAGTGAGCAGCATCTGATAAATGCAAATTTAAGGAGGGGTCATCAGAAAGTAAACAACAAGCAATGCAGGGTTTAATATGGGAAGATTTTATCTCATGCAACCAGATGGTGAAATACATGAGAGTATCAGGTTGAAATCTGCAGTTCACAACTTTGGGGAATTTAAATTGTAATGAGAACATTAAGAGGAGTTTTACAGAGTAGTAGAAAATGTACAACATTTCAGGAGAAGAGATTCCAGATTTTTATACATTAAAGCAGTTTAACCTTGGTTTGACAAAGAATTTTCAAAATATTTAGAATGCAGGAAGCAAGCTGAACTGCAGTGGTTACAGGATTTGAGCCAGATTAATTAATATAATCTGAACGCTGTAAGGCAAGACACTATTAGACATTTCAAAGGAGAAGAATAAAAGAGAGGGAATGTCCAGAAGCCATAAGAATAGGACTATTACAGTTGAGTTTAAAAAGTATTGCCAGCGTATAACTAGCTTGATAATAAAGGGTGAGAACATTCCTACATTATTTCAGATAGGCTGAAAAGTCACTTCTGTCAGCTGTTGAGTGGCAAGTGTTTGAGCTCTTGAATGTTGCAGTGATTCTGTACATAAATAACTGCTGGAGCAATGTGGTATTCTTTGGGTGTAACTTGGTGTGTTTCTTTGGATGGACAACATTTTAAGTGTCCTGGAGCATTATTATGGGCAAGGAGAACCCTGAATGCTAAATCCTTGTACTTGTCACACAATTCAATCACAAGAGTGAATGTGAAAGAGTAAGGGGACCACACAACAGTGTACAAATGCTGCCACCACAATTTTTCCATGATTAAGCAAAACTGCAATGTGTAAATGAGGTGGGTCTGCTGTATTACAGTTTCTGCCATTTTTTTATATATATATATGTCATAATTTCACCCATCTGCATTGCTTACACATACATATTGTTGTGTGTTTAATTTTTATTGACTGTGTTTTTGTATTGTAAAGGTTTTACTTATTTTCAGCACCCAAAGTTAGTGATATTCAGCAGAGGAGCTGTACAGTTGAATGGAATGCATGTAAGCCTATTGGTAGTGACCCAATAGTATATCAAGTTCAGCTTTCACGTCTCCGAGACCAGGATTACAAACAAGTGAGTACTGTTCCTTCCTATTTGTAATGTAATGTTACCAATATGTGTGGAATTTGTGGTTTTATTTCCTCTTTCTTACATATTGATGCTTCATCATCATCATCATCATAAAGTGGCACACTTTCTGATGAAAATACATATACATTTGTGTCATGTCATGTCATGTACAGTGGGTGAACTTTATATCTGAATTAAATTAAAAATAAACTGATTAGGAAATGTAAATAATGTGTTTACTCGAATGTAAGATGATGGGTTTTCCTTAAATTTTGTGGTTAAATATGTTAGATCATCTTAGATTTATGAAGCACAGAACCAGACTGTCCATGTAGGGTCAAACCATGGCTTGAATCGCCAAATCATCATGTACAGACAAATGAGAGAACAGAGCAGGAGTGAAGTTAACTGACAAAATAGTCTTGTTTTGACATAATTTGGTTTTTTAAAGAAGCATGACATTTCAGGAGCATTTCAGAAGCTGCCCCTATAACCATCTTCACGCAAAGAAGCATCAAACATGGAGGGCCCTTAGGTTGAGCTGTTTCATCACTTGGTAGCACACAAACAGTAAACTTGTGCAGATATGCACCTGACAACCAATCTAGTCCAAGGGCATTAACAGGAAAACGGCTATTGATAAAAATTAATTACAGACCCAAAAATAAAACCTGGACCAGCCCACAAATTAAAAGCCATAAAAAGAACCATGAACTCAGACTGATCAGACCATAGACACAACACAAAAATCCAGAAGACATGTATTTAAAATTCTTAATACCACAAGCACCAACTGTGCAGAAAATTATGAACCTTCATCACAGATATAAGTAAGTTTGTGAACCAAGAAATAACAGTGTGTTATTCATTCAATGTGGATCATAACAGCGTGGCAGTGCATCTCACCAGAAGTGAGTGTGAAGGGTTTTAAGAAGTGTTGTACATACAGTGCAGTGGATGGGAATGATGGTGATATGTTGTGGAATGACGGTGAAGAGGTTGGGGAATATTAGGAGTGAGTGTGAGGAAGACTGAAGGCACTTACTGTGAAGCAGGACAACTGATTGGTAAAAGTGGATAGAATTGGACATGCTCTGTGTATTAAGTGTATAAAATTGGTAGCAAATGTTTCTTCTTAGCAGACGTTTCAGTTTTGGGGGTCGTCTTAGATTAGATTCGTCTTGCATTCAGGTGAATACGGTACTTTTTTAAGTAATTAAACACTCTACAATGAAAATCTTCACATAACAAAGTCTGAACATGCCACTATCCAGAATCGTACCCTAAGGTGATATGTGTTTAGTTTCCATATGCCAGTGTGTCTGATGGCAGCAGATTTTGGAAAAAGTTCCCTCTGTTGCAGGTCTATAGAGGTGCTGAAACCAAATTTCAACTGAGTGACATTGAACCAGGTGCAGAATATAATGTCCGGGTTTGTCCTGTAAGGCAAACAAGTATTGGAGATTTACTTGGTGCCTATTCCCCACCATCAACCTTCTCCACTTTGCTGCCAGATTTAGTGACAGCCACAGCAACCAAAACAGCAGTTACGCAGGTTAGTTGAATAAAAGACATTCTAGGAGGAACTCATAATACCTGTTTTCCTTCTAAATAATGAGGCTTATAGTAAGTTACAAATAAATAAGGAGATGAGTCAGATAAATAACAGAGACTTCTCCGTTTGCTCCTGTCATTACTTTATTTAGTGTTGAGAGATGTGATCTTGCATTTTATTCAACTGAGATGCCCTGGCCAGCAGAGCATCCTACTCTAACCATAACCCTGCTCTGTAGAAGTGCACCAGGCTATTTATTCCAGATCACTGACACACATTAAGTTGTCAGTTTTTTTTTAGTCAGTCCATTGATTGTGGTTTACAATTCCATTAGGCTGATTTTATTTTTCCTTTGTTTCTTCAGTCTGACATAATTACTGGTTCCATGCCTTCATCGGTCACTTGTTGCTTGGCATATTCTAGGAAAGTGATGGTGGTACATGTATCAAGTGAATGATGCAGTTCAGGGCATTAGAAATTATCAGCCACATTCCTCAAGTACAAAACAATGTATTTTATGCCTTACAACTTTGCACAGATGGAGTTACGGATAACTCTCTTGACATAGCACTCATCCCAGAGTGGAAGTAGGTCCTTATTGCTTCCTCATCAGCAGTAATCAGTTGTGCGGAAGACTTGTTACCTTTTGCATAAAGCAGATATTGTAATTTTGTGGTCCACATGTTTTAGGGGCTCATGTAAGCTCTTTTCTGTATTTTGTGAGGTTCTTCCATGCTGTAGCATAGCTAGGGTTTTGGTGCCCAGGACAAGTAAACACAGTGGTTGGTTCTTAACAGATAGTGTGAACTTCAGTCACAATAGTTTATTTTACTTTTATTTCAGTCAATAATCTAAAATTTGATAGTACAAACAATCAGATTTTTTTATTTACAAATATTTGTTTTTCCACCCATCTTTCCATGCAGGGTGGCCACATCACTTGCCTCCCTAGCTATGCCTCTGCTGCCATATGTACCCTTCACCAGCTACTCTTCATTTAATTCAGAAGATTAAGGTGACCCAGCATGTAGCACACATAGGGAAATCAGAAATCTGCACAAAGTTTCATCAACTTAAAGCAAAGATATCACCATGGAAGTGTAGCATATGTGGAAGGATGATAATAGAATTAATCTTAATGCTTTGGCACCGAATTAAGTGCCCATTGTACTGTGCAAAAGACCCACAGGTTAAATGGCCACCATTACTTTGTATGTTCTTGGCTGTGACTTTAGTCAACTTTTGTTGCCAAAGGGTTTAAGAAAGATATGGACTAGATTCATGTGGCTAATAACAGGAGCCACTGGCAGGGTTATTATGAACACAATAATGAACTTTTATATTCCATAAGAGGTATGGAATTTCTTGACAAGTTGAATGACTACTATCTTAGGTAGAATGCTCTTCATGAAAGAAGTTCCATGATAACAGCAGTTGTGTTTGTGTGTACTGTTTTAGGTAACTGAAAGGAAACAATTAACGGATCAGCAGTGGGCACTGATCATTCTGTGTGTCTTCACCCTGTTTTCTGTGCTGACAGCTGTAGTGATGCAGCAAGTGATTCACTGGAGCAAGGCGGCACCTTGAACGACTGGAGCCAAGCAACATTTCTTTCTTGTTGCATTCACCCTTGATATTCCACATTAACCATGATGGCACATTTATTTTTTCTTTATTTTCTTCATGGACCATTTTATATTGTTAATAACTATAATAAAACTGCTTTCCAACCTGTGCTTGCTGTGCTATTAATGACGAGGAGAGAAGAGCTAAAGGTGTGGGCTTAGCAAGTGTTGGTAAAGTGTATTATACTAATAGCTACAAATATATGAGATACAGGTCGTGGGCATTTTTATCCTCTCTGGGGACACGTGTCACTTCCATTTCATTCATTAAATGAATTAATTGAACTGAACATTGTTGTCATGGCATGTTGAACTATAGGTAACATTGTTGCTATGCTTTGTGAGAAAGTTATATAAGTGGTGTATTATGAACCATGATTGGTGCTAGGAAGGAACCTTAATGCTTGGCAGTTGTGACCATATCCAGTGATGAGCTGTCCTTAGAAGAAGGGGAAAATATAACTTACAATTTTCCAATTAATAAACTATTGTAAGTTAAGTAATTGAATTTTATGTGCCACTGACATTTGTCAGTTATATCTCTTGTGAAGAATAGACCTACCTATAATATCATACATTTTATTTTCTGAATTTTTGTAGAATTATTATCTCCATTCCATTCATGAAAAATATTCCATGAAGTTCTTGCTTATGTACTGATGTTTTCAATTTTACCATAATTTTCCATATGCTTACATTAAACCATAACTCTTTGATAGTCATTTAAGGCATATAACCTTTTGCTCTTGTAATGTCTTTACAGTTCAACAGACCATTGCCATTATGAGGTAAAGATGTTGACCTCTGCCCATGGCACCTAGATGTGTTAACAGTACATGCTTGTAACTGGACTGGTAAACCCAGTGCCTCCTTGCAGTTGTACAGCTTATCAAAACATCAAAACGTTTCTTGGGGGTGGATTCTTAATCTTATCAAATTTGATATCTATGATTATTTGCTGTTATTATCCATAACATTGCTGGCTGACAAGTTTGGAAATGGTGTCACCATTTTTCCCTAATTAATTTGTAGGGATGTTGGGTAAGTGGCTCATTGGTTGATATTTCAGATTTTGGTATCATATTAGGCCTAACATAAGGTGAATATATTCACATAATGAAATGTTCAATTTTGTTTCATCTGCCATGTACTGAATTAATTTTTATGAAGTACCATTGTCTTTGTTGTATGTTTATAGCAGTCCGTAATTCCATTACTTACCAGCAGCACCTAACATTCATTCATAGTGAGTGTAGTGAAACATCATGAGTGTTGTGAGGCCATCTGAAATAGCAGGTGAAGGCTGTGAATGCAGGAACTAATGTATTTTTCCCACAAACGCTAACCAGCCTTCTCATTTCATTGGAGCCAATTTTTGCCCTTTGTCAAATGTTATTCTTAACAAGCTGCATGTCTTGCAGTTCCATTGAATTTCAAATGAAACATGCAGTTGCATTGCAGTGCAGTAGGTAATATCATTTAGTGCTGATGCAGCCTGTTAAGAATTGTAGTATTTTAACTGTGTGATAAGTAATGGACCCCAAATCTGAGGATTAACAATGAATTCTTGTACAGGCTTTTTATTGTAATGACAGATAATTGCTTTCTTCCTCCATAATATACAGTTTCTTCATTTTCTTCCTTTCTTTGGGATCATGGTATATTTTGAGCAAGCATTGTGTTATGTTTTAGACATGCTATGTGGCAGGTATTATCTGTGGTGCTAAATCTGTATTGTCACTGTAGCTAGTTATTATGTTCATAGCATAATGAATCTGTGGGCTATAAGCAAGGAACATGAAATTAATGTGTTTTAGTATGGTATGAAAAATATGATTGGTTTTTGGGAATACCCTTCATGATCTGAACAAGATGACATTTGTTTCCATATGTATGTTGTGTATGAACATTGTAAATTGCTTATATATGCCTTAATTTAATGGGACTCAAAGTGACAGTCATTGTGTTGTATACACCTGGCAGTGTATTGTCCTTGTTCCTCTAAGCAGCATTATATTGTGATGATAGGTTACCTAAGGCTCCAGGTCTCCCTCCCACAGTGATGGCAATGCCTGGCAGAAGTGAGTTGGATTTGTACATAATCACTAGATCTATAATATATATAATATATATGGTTACAGAGGTATTAAATTATTTCAGTGAAACTTATAGTAAATTAGTTTATGACCAGATAATATTATTATATGTAATCATTTTTCAAGAAAAGCAAAGGGGAAACTATTGTATAATGGTTGGAAAGCAGAATACTTTATATTGTTATTTTGTGCTTATGTAATAGTGAATTATTATACATTATTTTTATTGTTGTTACAATTGCAATTCCTATATAAATATTGGATTTATTATTATTTTTATTACTTCTGTTATTTTATCACTAATACTACCACCACCACTCCTATTAATGCTACTGTGCAACGTGTGGTAGCTGCAGATGAGAGTTAATCCTTTTACCCATTCTTTGTACTGCATCAAGTTATTCAACAAGTGGTTGTTAGTTGACCGTAATGGTGACCGGCATGTATGCCGTCTTCACTTGCAAAGCAGGCTTGACAGCTCAAACCAGACATGTTAAAAATAAAACTTGAAGCATTCATAAATGTTTTCATAGATGCAATAACACTTGAATCTGGTACCATAAAAGTATAAAATTTATACAAAGTTTTTTTTCTTTATAAGTTCTTCGTCTTTTGTTATATATATGCAATTCTGACCTTCATGGCCATTGTACAGGACCATTAAAAAATATGAAGGCTGAAATTCTGCCAAGTTCAACATTTACATTAAAATTCTGTTTCCATTCATCTCCTGAGTCTAAGAAGCTACTTTAAAACTGTACATACATATGATGATGCATATTTTGCTTGAAGATACTAGATATTTCTGTGAAAAGTATAGTAAAAAGTTGATAGTCCTAATGGACGATAATGCACGTTGAATGGAAACCACGTTATGTAAAACTGTATACGTAGCTCATCATGTTCAGTGGCTATATAAATGAACATCTTCCTCTATTTTAGATAGTATGAACAATCACTAAGATCTGAAGTTCTTACAGTTGTGACTACTAACAGCTTCTGGAATTGCACTAGACACCCATGTTTGGAGGAAACTATGGACCCCCTCCTCAAAATGTGGAAATTTTCTAAGGACCACAGGACAAGGGTGAGTCATGTGAAAAGTTCAAAAAAGTTGACGCCTTACTGTGTGCAGCTATAGACACAGTAAGTCACTGGCATGTATTGTGTGCAGTGAACGTGACAGTGCAGGCTACATTACATTAGCACAGTGTGCAAAGATAGGTACTGTGTTTTTAAAGTGAGCCACTGTATAAATTGTTTCACATTCTTCTGTGACTGCTATATTACATCTTACTGCACTAATTACTTATAGAAAGCCTGAATCATACTCTTCAGCTGCTGAACAGTGAAATTTTTGCAGTCTGTTCTGACCTTTAAGTATTGTAAAATTGTGCATAAAGTTACAAAAGAAGCTAAAAGATAATGCTAGTAGAATTATTGCAAAATCCACAAATAAAATAAAGTTAAATTGGAGCACTGTAAAAAAAGGCATTCAACTGAACAGATGCCATCCATTATTGTAAGTAATAAAAAGTTAAAGGATTCAGAAAATGTGACTACTTTTGTGACAGTTAATGAAAATTCAAATTTGCATCAAGTGTGTTAGAAAATTGTAGAGGAAAAAATAGGTGTGTCTAGAGGAAGTAGAGTGAAACGTGAATATTTATAAAGGTAGAAGGATAGAAAGACAAATTGAAAAAAGTATTATTTTGGAGGGAAAGGGAGAGAAGGAAGATGCAGTGAAGTATAAAGTTGGTATGTAGAAAAGACCAAATGCAAGAAGGGGTTGAAGGACCAGTACACAAAGATGTAGCCAGATGAGCAGAATGAAATGAAATATTAAATCATTTTACATACTAAGGCAGGATTATGGCAGAGAAAAGAAGAAAATAATGCCTGATTGTATGGCTGCTTTATTTCTGTAATGTATGTGGTAACTGTTCATATCATGTATTGCATACCATTATTACTTGTTCATTGAGGTGCCCTAAGAGATATTTAAGGGAGTAAGAGGATGAAAGAAATAATAAAAAGAGGAATGGAATCAAGAAATAGCAGAAAGGCACACAACAAGTAAAAAATGAACAAATGAATGTGACTGAATTAGTTGGAAGACATTGATAATATGCAAGAAAGGAGAAAAGAGAGGAAGTTAAATTTCTTCTTGGGGACTGAGGGCTGACATCCAGGCCAAGGTGGTCGGTCTTCAAAAGTGTCGAACACCTGTTGACTGCAGAGGATGACTGCCAGTAACCTTATTGTGGTTTGGTGTGGCCTGTGTGCTACGTAATGGTATGTGTCTTGTTGAAAGTGGAGTGTAGATTGGATGTCATGGACATTGTGTTCTATGACTGTAAGGCCATTTCTGTACTTAACCTTGTCTAGATCATGCACCTTGCTGAGTTCCAGCCACAGCTTAGGACTGGCCAGTAGGTCAACATGGACACCCTACTTTGTAACACAGCAGTGGGGTGGAGTTTGGCAGGCAGGAGAAACCGCAGTTTGTTACTGTAATATTTATGTAGCGTTTGTTAGAGCCCAGAAATTATGGCTGTGATATTTTGCCTGAAGACTACCATCTCTGCTGGAAATGTTTCTGGAGTAATCTGGTGTACTGGTATTAATAACAAATTTTCAGATGAGTGAATGACATACTGCATCATGCTACTTGAACGGAGTCTGCAGCATGAATGGAAATCTTTGTTAGGTGGATGTCACAAGTCTGGCTCTCAGGACAAGCATCTCTCTTCTCTGGATACAAGGATGAGGCCACGTGCTTCCTTCTCCCTTGTCAGGACTCCTGACCAAGTACTGCTCCATGCTGCTGATTGTCCATTTGGTGACTAGCTTGAGGAGTGAGTAGTGCTGAAGGCCAATACCAGGCATAAATCCCAAACTCTGTGTTATTTCTCAGGCTCGGGGCAGGTCATGTGGGATTTGTGGTGAACACAGTAGCACTGGGATATATTTCTGTGTGTGATTTAGTTTTCTTCAGTCAGTATCATTCCACTAATGCTCCATATTAATTTATTTGTGTATCGGTGGTGTTACATAATCTTGGCAATTGAGTGTTGTTAAAACAATACACACAAAAATGTGTTATTTCAAAGTAGAACTTAATAATACAGTGTGGGTGACTATAAGGGACAGGTTAAAATTATGGTGTATACAAAGGACTGTTGTGTAAAAGCAATAAATTTTCCTGTGTCACCGAGCTGACATTGTTACAGCCAAGAGTGTGAATTTATATCCTTCTGGTTCAGCTTGCATAGTAGCTAGTGATGCAGGAGGACTGTCAGGGCAGGTTACACTACTATTTATGTGACAAGCTGTCAGTGGACCGTCAGTACGAAGAGGACAACTGTATCCCAAATCAACACATTATTTTAAAATGTTTTATGCTAGTTTTCCCAAAGCTCCTATCATTTAGTGGTTACATTTGAACTTGAAAATTCAGGAGTGTCTGGAATATTAATTTGGACCAGAGCAATGGGATTTAAAAGAATGATATGGAGCAAAAAGGTTTACATTTTGTCAAGTGAAATGAGTACCTATGTGAGCAACATATGAGACTCATGGTGAAGGTTGTAATGATACAACCTTTATGGCTGTAATCCTACTTTACTATTACTTGATTCCAAGTTATAATTACCTATTTACAATCAACGTCACATACACTGGTATCCATGTAGCGTGGCAGCTATGCTGACCTAAAATATACTGTATTTACTGAAATAAAAGATAACTCATTAATAAAACATGTCTCATGAGAAAAAATACTTTATTATTCATTTCTTGTATCTAATAAACAAAAAATATCACATTTCACCTACCTTTACTCTTCAGTGTTATATGAGCAGCCATTTTTACAGTCAGTGCCTTTATCTTCCTCACATTTTCTCTGCTCAAGGCTCTTCCCTGTCATTCCACAACAAGCGTCTATGTGTGGGCTGGGAAAGCGTAGTCGGTATAGAAAGAGTAGATCCTTACCATCACCCCCCCTTTAGGCCTTCGTAGCCTCTTCTAGGGTGAACTTTACCCTTTTACCTGTACCGGTTGTCCTTGTTTGAATTCTCCGCCGTTTATTACCCAGGTTTTCGTTTTCCCTTCGTTTGGTAGACTAGTTAACTTCCTCAACAGGCGCATGAGGAACAAGAGTCAGTGCACAGAGTATGCACAGATCATAGGTTGCTACCATAGTTCGTATACGACGAAGATGACAGACACACAGATGAACGTAGATCACAGATTATTACCTCAAAGCTACTCCATGACCACAGGGTCTTATTTAACGCAACTAAGGAAATGTGATATAGAGTGGAGCTGCAAGAAAACAGAAATAAAATTGTTGGTCCTTTCGTGACGACATTGTGTGGTTTCATTTTAGCATTGCTAATTGCAGTAGGGTATTAGTGATGGATTAAACAAGAAAAAAATAAGCATATATCAAGTACAAGTTATACCTACCCAACACGCACATTTTAAATCACTCCATCTGACGATGGTTCAGTTCAGCCACAACATTCTTGAATGCCAGGATGATGAACCGTACCAATCAATTGCAAGCATCAACAACAAACAAAGATGTAACAAATGAAAAACAGATATCTATTATTGAGCTTCTGTTTTCGTGTGAACGTTCCTGAACCTACTCATCAAGTACTGTGTTTTGTATATAATGTAATATCTTCTACTGCAGGTTCTTACTGGCATGCTTGCTCGTATTCTACTGAGCCGTGACTGGGAAGATCGATTGTGTAAGGTTGCGGTGCGATGGTGTGTTAATTTACCATGTTCACATATCATAGGACTGAGCAGGGAGTTTTTTGCATTTAATATTGCGGAAAGTAGAGTAGAATTACGGCTGGTCCGCGAGTTAGACATTAATGTTTGTAGATGTAGAGCTAAATCATATTATTTATTGAAACAGTGCGTGTATGTAAGTAAGCAAATGTTCGATAGCAGAATCTGTATGAACGTGTGTTTATATCCTGTTATCTTGAGATTCAGTGCCAATTTGTGTGAAAATTATCACTGATCATCATGGATGTTGATTCACCTGTCAGTCTGAAACGCTCTAGCAGTGCCCCAATGATAAACGAACTCAATACAACCATGACAACAGCATCCACATCGTCTTCAACAAGGTAAATTTCGACTTAACCTCAGTCATTGGCATAAATAATATTTATTTAATTACGCTGTCAGTAGTTCATGTGGATGCACAGAATGATAAAGACAATTTTGCAATGTGGCCAAAGTACAGAGCAAATATTTTTAATATTTTGGATTCATAGGTAATATAATAATTACTTGGCATCGTAGATATGTTGTCAAAACAGTAAATGCTATCTGCTTCATTTGCTGATGTGCCTGTTGACATCTCATTCTTCCCACATATTCCATGCAGAGACTAGACAGTAAAATGGACTTAAAAAAGTGAACCATTATTGTTGTTTTAATGACTTATGAGTGTGACAGATGATGATCATAATAAATGAAAATATATGAACCATAGAAAACATACATATGTCTCACACTGGTCTGGATATAAGACAATGAACATGATGTTTAGAGATGTTAGATTGAAATGAAATGAGCACTTCTTTGCTCCTAAATTAATGGCCACTTTGGTGCAATGAACATTGATTCATATGTAATGAAAGGACTGAATCCAACACACACCATTTTCATGTTCAAATTTCACTAATGTGTTATTGGTTTGGGATTTACTTTGTGTTTGCCAAACCCAAAATATACATTTACAGAACAACAGAATAGAATTCGTGCTTGATCTGGAACATATGCAAAAATATGTCGAGGTTATGTTTGGTGGAGCTTTAGGAGGTGGAAGCTGTTTATGCTGTAAGTAATGGGGTAAAGCTGCAGGCAGAGGTATGAGAATCCTGCTTTCTATGAATACATGTAAATAATTGTGCGGTTGAATGCTACTGGGACCATTTTAGCATTAGTAGCCTGTCCTTGAAATGTAGGTGGTTAAGCTAGTCACCACCCCTTGCTGGTCCTTATTGTGCCCTACAGAGGGTCTTCTGTCGACATGAAATTTGGAAAATCTGTGATCCTGTAAGGGGCACTTACATTGTTCCGATTCTTATGATGAATGCTGCAACTGTCATGACTGGGAGAAACAGACAAAACTCCAAGAGGGTCAGTGGATCCTTCCTCAAGTAGGGTGCAGACACCATTGCACAGATAGGTATCTGTGCTTAGTGTGGTCTGACAGGTCTAATTGTAGATGTGAACGTAGAATTAGAGACATGCTAATTTCTGCTGTAGAATTTCAATAATTTTTAAGCGTAATCCACAAGCTTAGACCTTGAGTTTTCATATTAATGACAGGAACTCACATAACACGTACTGAACACAAACTGTATTTAAAAAATTCTGAGACTTTTTATTACCTTTGTACACTTACCATTTAACGTAACAGTAATCCCACAT
>Ga0209755_10005239_pt1 | contig 14830 bp, 12 predicted proteins | sample TergutCo191P1_FD_187301 | JGI IMG/M metagenome (GOLD analysis project Ga0209755, IMG submission 187301) | Cornitermes sp. P1 segment gut microbial communities from Petit-Saut dam, French Guiana - Co191P1 (SPAdes) (version 2) | ecosystem: Host-associated > Arthropoda: Insects > Digestive system... | reverse complement strand
GAAATCATGGTGCCTTCAACACCATCCAGTTCTCCGATAATGAGTGACAGGATAACAAACCCGATGCCCACACCAAACATGATTACAAACATGCATATCGCTCCTCCGTTGTTATTTTTGTTTACATCCATACTGTAACACATTAAAATGAATTGTGGTGCATTTTGTCCCAAAAGGCATGATTTTTGCTCCAAAAATATTTTCTTGTACTTTTTCTTGCGATACAGTACTGTATATGGTACTGTTGTGTTGAGGTGAAAATGTGCCAAATGTTAAAAAATTATCGAAAAAATGAAAAATCAACCAAGTGGTATTCGTTTTGAAGAGGCATCAAAAGTGTTGGCTCATTTTGGATATACACAAGTACGCGTTAAAGGATCGCATCATCAGTTTCGTAATGAAGATGGTGATTTAACAACCGTACAATACGGAAGTCCCATTAACAAAGTATATGTATTTGATATTTTAGAAAGAATTGGTGAATAATATGAAAAATTTGCAATATTATTTAAACTTGCCATACAGTTTTGTTGTAAATCATCGCATTGATGAAGATGGCGAAGTTTATTACAGTCGTGTATTGGAACTGGATGGTTGCCATAGTCATGGTGCGACAAAGCAAGAAGCCTTAGAAAACTTGCAAGAAGCATTTGAAGGTTATCTCGAAACAAAGCTGGCATTTGGTGATTCGATTGCGGAACCCATCCCTGTTGAAAAGTATAGTGGTAAATTTGTACTCCGTTTGCCAAAATCATTGCACCAAAAGCTTGCCGAGCAAGCCTCATCAGAAGGTATTTCATTAAATCAATACGCACTTTATAAACTTGCCGTTTAATCCCCACATCCATAAGCGGACAATCTCCGAAAAATGCCGAACGCTCCGGGTCATGGATTCGGGGTATAAGGAGTAAAAGAAAATTCGCCATACGAAGAAGGTGGTCTTATACCGTGGCAAACGAATTAACATCAAGAAACAACGCTGAGTATGGCGAAATTATATCAATCATAGAACGCGCCCGCGAAAACGCTTTCCGTGCCGTAAATCGTGAGGTTATTACGATGTATTGGGAAATAGGCGCATATGTCAGCGAAAAGGTGAAAGACAGCGGTTGGGGTAACGCTGTTGTTAAAGACTTTTCCGAGTTCATTCAATCTCACTATGTTGGCATCCAAGGTTTTTCTGCTTCTAATATCTGGCGCATGAGACAGTTTTATGAAACTTATAAAGACAGCGAACGACTCGTTGCCTTAACGCATGAAATCAACTGGTCAAACAACCTAAAGATAATGGCGCGAGCAAAAACCGACGAAGCGAGAGCATTTTATTTATTGCTTGCGGCTAAAAATCGTTATTCAACCAGTGAACTGGAACGGCAAATTGACAGTATGCTTTTCGAGCGCACCATGATATCAGATGAAAAGAATAAGTTGTTTGTTGCCAAGAACGCTGGACTTGCATCTTTACGTGATAATTATGTGCTTGAGTTCCTCGACATACCACACAACCATAAGGAACATGAACTTAGAAAAGCTATCCTCGGCAATCTGAAGGATTTTATTTTGGAATTTGGTAAGGACTTTACTTTCGTAGGTGAGGAATATCGTGTTCAAGTGGGAAATTCCGACTTCAAAATCGATTTATTATTCTTCAACCGAGAGTTGGCTTGCCTTGTTGCAATAGAACTAAAACGTGGCGCATTTAAGCCGGAGCATCTTGGCCAGCTTGAATTTTACCTTGAAGCACTTGACAGCGATGTTAAAAAGGAGAGCGAAAACCCAAGCGTTGGATTGATACTATGTGCAGACAAGGATGATGCCGTTGTTGAGTACGCTTTGCGTAGAAGTATATCGCCGGCACTTGTGGCTAATTATCAGCTTCACTTACCGAATAAGAAGTTGCTTGAAAACAAATTGCGTGAATTAACGGAAATCGCAGATAACCAAGACACTGACGTAGAAATTGATGAATAAAGGAAAAACTCGCAGACCGCTGCGAGAAATACAGGTTTAAAACTAAAACTCGCAGAGGTCTGCGAGTTTTGAGAACCTTTTAATTTATAAACTTACCGTTTAATCCCCACATCCATAATCTGACAAGCCCTTATGCCTGAGGGCTTGTTTTAATTTGGAAAGGGTTTGGATGAGTACATAGGTTTCAGCCGGGGTGCAGTCGGAAAAAAGCGATAATTCTTCATTTTGAGCGTTGAAGGATGTTTCGTTAATATTATCGGATAATAAAGTATCCACTGTTGTGTTAAGTGCATTAGCAATCGCAATAATGCATGGCAGTGATAATTTTGTATGTCCATTTTCAATTTGACTCATATGCACCGTACCAATTCCGGATGCCTCTGCTACTTTTTCTTGGGTCAATTTTAATGCTTTTCTTCTTCTTTTAATTCTTACTCCGATATATGCATAATCAGGCAAAAATTCCATAAGACACCCACTTAATTTCATTAGTACTTTAAATATCATTTTTTAACATTTAACGAAAACTTTGCATACAATATAATATTTTAGGTGTAAATATTCGCATGTAAGCAATGTTTTGGTATAATGAAGCAGCATCATAATTTTTTTCTGATTTAAATACGCAATTTATTTATTGGAGTTGACTTCAATGCGTTTTCCGGAAATGCTCGACAATATTACAAAAACCGTCAACGACGATTTGCTGTCAACCATCAAAAAAGGTGACAAATTATCGATTGCTGCGGCTTATTTTTCTATATATGCATTTCAATCATTAAAGAAACAACTGAACGCCATTGATGAATTGCGTTTTATTTTTACGTCGCCTACATTTATTAAAGAAAATACACAAAAAGAAAAACGCGAATTTTATATTCCAAAACTGGACCGCGAACGCTCATTGTACGGGACAGAATTTGAAGTGAAACTGCGCAATGAACTTAATCAAAAAGCCATTGCCAGAGAATGTGCGGCATGGATTAAAGAAAAAGTGCAGTTTCGCTCAAACTTAACCGGCGGCAACATTGCTTCATTTATGCATCTTGAAAACCGTGATTCATCGGCAGCATATGCTCCGCTTAATAGTTTTTCCACATCGGATCTCGGGATTGAACGCGGAGACAATATTATTAATCCGGTCATCAAATCATATGCGCCACATTCCGATACGTTTTTAACATTATTCAATCAAGTGTGGAACGATAAATCTTTACTGAAAAATGTAACCGATGAGGTTTTGGACAGCATTACGGCAGCATATCAAGAAAATGCACCGGAATTTATTTATTTTGTCGCACTCTATAATATCTTTAACGAATTTCTTGATGATTTATCGGCGGATGAACTGCCCAAAGAAGCAGTGGGTTTTAAGAAAAGTGCCATATGGAACAAGTTATATGATTTTCAAAAAGATGCGGCACTGGCCATCATCAATAAACTTGAAAAATACAATGGCTGCATACTTGCGGACAGCGTCGGACTGGGCAAAACATTCACAGCCTCGTCGGTCGTGATGTATTATGAGCTGCGAAACAACCGCGTATTGGTTTTATGTCCCAAAAAACTGTCCAACAACTGGACAATGTACCGGGAAAATTATAAAAACAATCCATTGCGTACCGACAGGCTGAGATACGATGTGCTGTACCATACAGACCTAAACCGTGATTATGGCACATCTGGTGGTATTGATTTGGCACAACTTAACTGGAATGCATATGACCTCATTGTGATTGATGAAAGCCATAATTTTAGAAATGGTGAAAAATTTACGGGGCGAGACCGTAAGGAAAACCGTTATGCAAGGCTCATGAACCGTGTGATTAAAGATGGTGTGAAAACCAAAGTGCTGATGTTGTCGGCAACACCGGTGAACAATGATTTTTCGGATTTGCATCATCAAATTTCTCTTGCCTATGAAGGCAATGCTGCACTCATTAATGAAAAACTCGACACCGACAAATCCATTGATACGATTTTTAGAACGGCACAAACAGCATTCAATCGTTGGTCAAAATTAAAACCGAATGAACGCACCACAAGCAATCTTTTAAACATGCTTGATTTTGATTTTTTTACATTGCTTGACAGTGTAACCATCGCAAGGTCGCGTAAACACATCGAAAAATATTATGACATGTCATCCATCGGCACATTTCCGCAAAGATTGGAACCCATCACGCTCAGGCCAAAACTTTCCAATTTAGCCAATGCCATCGACTATGACGAAATATATGAACAACTCGTCAATTTGAATTTGGCGATTTATATGCCGACAGATTATGTGCTGGAAAGCAAAAAAAGCAAATATAACGATACGACAAAAAACATCACACGTGCCGGACGTGAAGCGGGTATTCGGCGGCTCATGCGCATCAATCTCTTAAAACGATTAGAATCATCGGTACATTCTTTCAAAATCACATTGCAACGTGTGCATGGACACATCAATGACACCATCTTCGCCATCGACACATATAAGCGCGGTGAGCATAAACCCGTGCGTTTTAATGATTTATACGAACCAGATTTTGACGGTGATGATGCCAATATGGATTTGTTTGACATGCCAATGAATGTTAAAGACATTGACATCAATGACATGGATTTTGTATCGTTCCGTGACATGCTCCAAAAAGACCATGACACATTAACCTTGTTGTCGTCCATGATTAATGACATTACACCGGAACATGACACAAAACTTCAATCCCTGAAAGACATCATCCGCGATAAAGTGCACGCCCCCATCAATCCGGGCAATAAAAAAGTATTGATTTTTTCTGCATTCGCAGACACGGCGGATTATTTGTATCAGCACATCGCAGGATTTGCCAAACATGACTTGGGGCTTGAATCAGCGATGATTACCGGTACATCCGACGGAAAAACCACCGTAAAACTCAAAAGAACCGACCTAAACACCATATTGACATTATTTTCTCCCATATCCAAAGACCGTGACCTGCTTGATATGCCGCCGATTGATCTGGACATCCTCATCGCAACGGACTGCATCTCAGAGGGACAAAACCTGCAAGATTGTGATTTTTGTATCAATTATGACATTCACTGGAATCCGGTGCGCATCATTCAGCGGTTCGGCAGAATTGACCGCATCGGCAGCAAAAATAAAGTTATTCAACTGGTCAATTATTGGCCCAATGTCGAACTGGATAAATACCTTACTCTTAAAAGCCGTGTAGAATCCCGCATGAAAGCAACAGTGCTGACTTCCACCGGGGACGACAACCCCATTGATATGATCGAAGCGGGTGATTTGGAATACCGCCGTGCACAACTGGATCGTTTGCAACATGAGGTCGTGGACTTAGAAGAGATGGACAACGGCATTTCCATTATGGATTTGGGGCTTAATGAATTTCGGCTTGATTTATTGGATTATACCGAAAAACACGGCAGTCTTGCAAAAGTGCCATTGGGGCTGCACACCGTCGTCAAAGCATCCGCGGAATATCCGCCGGGTGTTATTTTCGTTTTGAAAAACCGCAACAAAGATTTGACCGCAAAGCATCAAAATCAGCTGCATCCGTTTTATGTGGTGTATGTTCATGAAAATAAAAACATCGTGATTGATTATCTTCAGCCCAAAAAGCTCATGGATGTGCTGCGTCATATCTGTAAGGGCATGCATGAAACGGTGCATGAAGCGTTTTCAGTCTTTAATCAACAAACCAATGACGGCAAAGAAATGAACCGCGTTTCGGAGCTGTTGTATGCTGCGGTGGATTCCATCGTGCACCTCAATGAAACCGGTGCGATTGAAAGTCTTTTCAAACCCGGCGGCACCACGGCACTCACATCAAAGATTGATGGACTGGATGATTTTGAACTCATTTGTTTTACGGTGGTGATTGAATGATGCCGAGAAAGAGATGGATGTATGTTTAATCTACCAAAGTCAACGGAAGTGAATATACGCATTACTAAAGAACAATTGTACCAACAAGGCTCTTTGTCACCAAAAGAAAAAGATTTGTTAAAAGATAATGTCGAAATCATTTATTGGCGCAATAAAATATCAATTGATACTTTGAATGTTTCCGTTGGTGAGTCTATGGTTGAATTTCAGATATTTGAAGTGCGGATGAAGTCTCAAATAATTCAAAAGCGGATCTTACAATCCATTCAAAAGGTCATCCCATATCCCATTGTGTTTGTCATTGGTTATAACGCCGATGTGCAAATATGGATTGAAATTGACGATGTTTTTTATCACACAGAGTGGATGACCAAAGAAAAAACAACAATCATGATTCATGGAATAAACATCGATGTGATGTATGAAAATCTCATCAGACAAATTGCGGATGGCCGATTATCCATATCGGATAATATTCATACCGCAGTAGCACAAGACCAACACCGACAAGCATTGCTGAAAAAAATCGAACAACTAGAAAAAAAGGCACGGATAGAAAAACAACCACGAAAAAAATGGGAACTGGTAAAAGAAACTGAGAAATTAATGGACGCTTTAAACACATACAACAAAAACAGAGGTGATTTACTTGATTCCTGAAATTGACAACAACTTTGTTGCTTACATGACCATAAACAAGACACAATTGTTTGCGTCGATTAATGAAATGCGATGCAAATTCTTCCCAATAGATGAAAATAATAATTTAAATGTGTTCAATTATAAAATTAACAAAGGGTTTATACATGGGGTTGATGAAAATAATCATAAAGTGGCACTATGGATTGATCAGCACGCGCCTGTATTTGTCGACTATATGTCATCATCGAGCAGTAATTATATCCCAAAAGTAGTGCCGATAATTGTTAAAGGTCATAAAAGTAATAATGAGGACGATGACCTCACTACTTTTGATGCAATTACCTTTAGGGGTAATGCGATTGATGCAATGTATCCACCCGGAAAAAATGCAATTAAAGAAGATACAGCATGGAAAAGTCAACCTGATGGTGCACGAAAATTAGCAATTCACGCGATGGATAAATATACACATAAATATAGTTTAACATTATTTAATGAACCCTGTGCATTTATATACTCCATTTCTCAAAGTGCTTTCAATTATATGGGCAATGACTTGGGTTCATTAAATTCTATAATAAGGATTGAGTTTGTAAACCCACAAAAAATCGAATTTTTTGAGGAAATATTCATACTTATACGCAACTTTATTGCATTTTGCGTTGGTCAACGCAACATCAAGTTTGATTGTATATCTATAAACAGACGTATTTCAAAGGATAATAATGAACATACCTATTCGGAGATCGGTATTGCCAAAGTATTTGATGAATTTTCAGACTATGCAAATCCCGGTTTTTTTAACTCATTAAAGTTGCTTCATTTTAAAGATCATATCACACGCGCATTAACGTTGTTTTCCAATAAAAAGGATGCACCCATCATTAGTTTTTTGCCACTAACAAACAAAGACAAAAAGCGGGTGTCATATAGCAATGTTCGCGATATGTGTACTGCCTTCGAATATGAATTTAGTGCCGGGAAATATAGTAACATAAAATTAAAATGTTTTGATGAATTAAAAGTAAAACTTAAAGAAACGATTGATGAGTATTGTTCCCAAAACGATATTGATGAGAATCTGCGCAATCAAATGCATGCACCATATCAACATATGGGGGTTTCAACAAAAGATAAAATCAAGATTATTAGAGATGAAGCACAAAAAAAGTTATATATCTTTAATAGAAAAGAACTTATTAAACGTCAATTAAGTGATGATGAAATTGATTCCTTTGTAAAATTAAGAAATGAAATAACACATGGAAAATTGACATCTGAATGGGATGATGCGGGTAAAATTTATACAAAATTATTTAGGCTTATTTATGTTGTCATTCTTGCAAGAATTGGAATACCTGATAATGAATTATACGCACAATATCAAATCACAGAAAAGTTGATATAAAGAGGTAAATCATGGAAAAATTAAAAATGCACACAACTAATATAACAAATGAAAATTATGAATGGTTTGCGGCACGTTTCCCCAATTGTATTACTGAAACCATTGATGAACATGGTGAAATAATCAGAGCTATTGATAAAGATGTATTGATGCAAGAAATGAACACGCATGTGGTTGAAGGTCGTGAAGAACGGTATCAATTTACATGGCCGGACAAAAAGAAATCAATATTGTTGGCGAACTCACCAATTAATGCTGCGCTAAGACCTTGTCGTGAAGAGTCAGTTGATTTTGATACAACCGAGAACCTTTATATCGAGGGTGATAATCTTGATGTGTTAAAACTGTTGCGGGAAACTTATCTTGGGAAAGTGAAGATGATCTATATTGATCCTCCTTATAATACAGGAAATGATTTTGTATATGAGGATGATTTTTCGGATGATGGACATGAATTTCTTGATCGTGATGAACAATATGATGAGCACGGAAATAGAATGGTAAAAAATTTGGATTCAAATGGTCGTTTTCATACAAACTGGTTGAATATGATGTTGCCCCGATTGAAAGTGGCAAGGGATTTATTATCGGAGGATGGTGTAATTTTTATTAGTATTGATGATAATGAAGTTCATCACTTAAAAAAAATTTGTGACGATGTTTTTGGAAAAGTGAATTTTATTGCAGAGTGCATTTGGATTAATAATGAACGTGGACGAAGTATAGACAAGCACATATCAAATACTAATGAGTTTATTTTAATGTATTCAAAAGATTTGAATAATTTATTAATTAATATGAAAAAAGAAACTGACCCGATTTTTTTGAGTAAATATACACTGATTGATGAAAAGTCACAATACAAAAAAGGAGATCCATTATTTAATAATAATAGTAAATTTAATATTGAAACACGTCCAAATCTTGTATACTCCATTTATGTAAATAAAATAACTGGTGAAAAAAGGTGTATAGATGAAAAATTTAAAAACAATGATAATAAATGGGTGCTTGATTTAAAAAATAACTTTGGTAGCGAATGGATAAAAATAGTTCCGCCCTTACGAAATACCAATGGATTAATTGGTTGTTGGCGTTGGGGTGTGTCAAAATTTATGGAAGAAAATGAGTCCGAATTAATTTTGCATAAAGAAAATAATGGAAAGTATATGTTTTATTCTAAAAATCGTCTTACTTCAGATGGTGAAAAATTTTTAAAATATAAAAATGTTATTACCGGTATATCAAGTGTTTCAGGTACATCTGAAATAGTTAAAATTTTGAATGGAAAATTCTTTGATTATCCCAAACCTAGTAATTTAATCAAGTTATTAATTGATATGAGTACGTTGAAAAATAATAACAATGTTGTTCTTGACTTCTTCTCCGGCTCCGCTACCACTGCGCATGCCGTCATGCAATTAAATGCTGAAGACGGCGGCAAACGTAAGTTTATTATGGTGCAAATCCCTGAATCAACCGATGAAAAATCAGAGGCATACAAAGCCGGTTATAAAAATATTTGCGAAATTGGCAAAGAACGGATTCGTAGAGCGGGGCAGAAAATAAAAGACGAATTGGTTGCGGGACAAGCCAGACAAAGACGCGAACAGCAGGCTTCGTCCACGACCAAGTCCAACAATGACAATTTTGATTTGGACATTGGTTTTAGAGTTTTAAAACTCGATTCCAGCAATATGAAAGATGTATATTACACACCGGATGACACTTTATCATTGCAAGACATGCAACTGTCATTGGACGCGTTTTCAGACAGCATTAAGCCCGACCGCAGCGGGGAAGATTTGTTGTTTCAAGTCATGCTGGATCTTGGGGTGCCATTGTCAGCAAAGATAACACAAAAAAATAATATCTTTTATGTTGATGATCATTATTTAATTGCTTCTTTTGGGGGCATTGATACGGAGCAAATCACCGACATCGCCAAAGCAAAACCATATTATGCGGTATTTCGTGATTCATGTTTTGCCAATGATGCAGCATTAGTAAACCTTGAACAAATCTTCAACACGTATTCTCCTGACACGATTCGAAAGGTGTTGTAATGAAATTTCAATTTAAGGTGCAAAAATTCCAAACGGATGCCGTAAACAGCATCGTCAATGTCTTTAAAGGACAACCAAAACACAACAACGAACGATATCGACGAGATGTTGGTCGTGAGCATCATTTGTCGGAGGATGAAAAAATCTCACGACGCGGCTATTTGCCTGTTTCATATATAAATCTTTCGGATGATGAAAAGCACGACATTGAAGATGGTTATGAAGCCGCATTTCGCAATCATGAAGTCGTACTATCACAATATGATGTGTTAAAAAACATCAGACATGTACAAGATGAAAACAACATCGCCAATTCGGCGGCACTCAGTGCCGGACTTGGTACGGTGTCGCTTGATGTTGAGATGGAAACGGGTACGGGTAAAACATATGTGTACATCAAGACCATATTTGAACTTCATCAACAATATGGATGGAGCAAGTTTATTGTTGTGGTTCCGAGCATTGCCATCCGCGAAGGGGTCAAGAAAACATTTGAAGTCACACAAGAGCATTTTATGCAGCAATACGGAATAAAAGCACGTTTCTTTGTATACAGTTCATCCAACCTTCATAAGTTGGATGAATTTTCACAAAACTCCGGCATCAATGTGATGATTATCAACACCCACGCATTTAATTCATCATTCAATGAAGAAAAAAATACGGAGGGACGAGGTGGTGATAAGACTGCCCGGATTATTTATGATAAGCGTGATGATTTTGGTTCTCGCCGACCCATTGATGTCATTAAAGCCAATCGTCCGATTATTATTTTAGATGAGCCGCAAAAAATGGAAGGTGAAAAAACGCAAAATGCGTTAAAGAAAAATTTTGCACCGTTGTTTTCATTAAATTTTTCAGCGACACACAAAACCAAACACAATCTTATTTATGTGCTTGATGCACTGGACGCATTTCAAAAAAAGCTCGTAAAAAAGATCGAAGTCAAAGGATTTGAATTAAAAAATTTAACCGGAACTCATGGATATATGTATGTATCAAATATTATTGTGTCGCCAAATAAATCACCACGCGCACGGATTGAGATTGAGCAAGGGCGCAAAGAAAGCGCACCGAGTCGCATCATGAAACTTTTTGATACCGGCGATTCTATTTACACCGCATCAAATAATCTTGAACAATATAGGGGTATCTCCATTTCTGAAATTGACCCGCACAACGCGGCAGTATCATTCACCAATGGAGAAGTTTTGAAAATCGGTGATGCCGTGGGCGATGTGTATGAATCAGACATTCGGCGCATTCAAATTCGTGAAACAATCCTTTCTCATTTTGAAAAAGAAGAAAGTCTTTTTGATCAAGGGATTAAATGTTTGTCATTGTTCTTTATCGATCAAGTCAAGAATTATCGGCAATATGATGACGATGGAAATGAACTCCTTGGTGAATATGGAAAAATATTTGAAGAAGAATATCAGACGGCACTGGATGAGCGTTTAGCACAAATTCCGACACCATATTCGGATTATTTAAGAAAAATTGATGTGGTTAAAACACATCAAGGTTATTTTTCTATTGATAAGGGACGCGTTACAGACAGTAAAACCAAGAGAGGTTCAAGCGAATCCGACGACATTTCTGCATATGATTTGATTTTGAAAAATAAAGAATTATTGCTTTCCTTTGATGAACCAACACGTTTTATATTTTCACATTCTGCACTGCGTGAGGGATGGGATAATCCCAATGTATTTCAAATATGTACGTTAAAAAATTCTGATTCAATATCAGGCAAAAGGCAAGAAGTTGGACGCGGTATGCGGTTGTCGGTGAATGCATTAGGGGTTCGCCAAGATGTAGATATGTTGGGTGAAAATTACGTGCATGGACTTAATAAATTAACCGTTATTGCCAGTGAATCATATGCAAAATTTGTCACTGAACTTCAATCAGAAATTAAAGCTGATTTATATGAAAGACCACAAAAAGTAAGTTTTGAGTACTTTAATGGCAAGTATGTGCGTAGTGATGTTGACTCCCGCCATCTTACATCCGGTGACGCAACGGCTATTTATTATTATCTTGTGAAAAATGATTACATTGATGACGATGGCAAAATCACGGAGGTATACCGTGATGCTGCGGAATCGGGTAGATTGGCAGCATTAAAACCGGAGTTGCAATCATACTCGGAAAGCATCCATAAATATGTGCAAGCGATATTTAATCCGTCTGTGTTGGATGATATGATTATAGATGGTCATCAAACCAAAATCACAGAAAATCCCATCAATGAAAACTGGAATGATTTTATTGAATTATGGAATAAGATTAATAAAAAGTATGCATATACTGTATCATTTGATTCTGATGAGTTAATCGAAAAATCGGTTGCTTCGATAAATGATGAATTAAATGTCGCTAAGTTGTCGTACACGCTCACTGTTGGCAATCAAGACGGTGCTGATTTTGTCGCCCAAGGCAGCAAAACTAAGATATTAAACCGTTCACCGGGTTCTTTTGCAAAATATGACCTCATCGGAAAAGTTGCGGAAAAAACAAAACTCACACGAAAAACAGTTTCGATGATTTTGCGCAAAATGAATCCTGATAAATTAATTAAATTCAAGGAAAATCCCGAAGAATTTATTGCAAGGGCTTCTAAACTTATTAACAATCAAAACGCAAGCATTGTGGTTGATCACATTGCTTATGCTCCAAGTGCAGAGCAGCCATATACGCAAGATATTTTTAATGTGAGCCGTGCATCTGACGCGTACAATAAAGCGTTTAAAGCAAAAAAATCAATTCAAGACTATATATTTACGGATGGTTCCTTTGAGAATAGTGTTGAACAACGTTTTGCTAAAGATGCGGATATTGATGCGGCAGTGGTTGTATATGCAAAATTGCCGAGAGGGCCAAAAGGGTTTTATATCCCCACACCGGTTGGCAACTATTCACCGGACTGGGCAATTACATTTAAAAAAGATGAAGTAAAACATATTTTCTTCATTGCTGAAACGAAAGGAACGATGGATTCATTAGAACTACGACCCATTGAAAAAGCAAAAATACAATGTGCTAAAAAACTTTTTGGTGAAATTTCTACGGCAGAGGTAAAATATCATGACGTCGATTCTTATCAAAAATTGATTGATATTTTACATGGGATTGATTAGAAAATTTGAATAAAAACACACCGCCTTTGGCGGTGTGTGGTTTGGGAAAAGTATTAGGCAGGGCGACCTTCCTGCATCTCCGAACCCGCATAACGGGGGCGACGGCGGCCTGTTCCGTCCTCTAATAACTTTTATGCTATTTCTTGATATTCATGGGGTACGCTGTTGTAATATAGGCAATCAGGGCAAATGTCTTGCCCGTGAATCCATTCAATACGAAGACCTGCCGGCTTCACCGTTTGAAATAAAAGAGGATTTGCAAGTTCTGCATATGCATTATGGTTAAGATATGGCTTTACATCAAAAATCCGAACTTCGCCATTATCAAAGACAATACACACGCAATAATCGTTGATTGGTATCGCATCAATTGCTTTCGGACGAATCATTATTATCGTAACCCTTCTATTTTGATAACTTCTCCACTTTCATTCCACGCAGTCCATGCCTCAACGAGCTTTGTTGTTTTTTTGTGGGGTCTTGCCAATTTCATTACATATTTCAAGATATTCATCAATTGCATCGTGAAAGTCTTGCATTATTGATTGAACACTATCACCTTCAAACGAAATGGCATCTTTTATACCAAGCACTTTACCAAAAAACACGCCATCTTCTTCTGTAAAATTAATACTACCGGTATATCCTTTATAAGTTAATTTATTTGTCATATCAGGTTCCGCTCCTTTAAATCTGATATAAGGTATTTAATGTTGTTTCAAAAATTACTGCATTACGGATTGCATCGATTGCAGGCGCGGTGTCCGGCGGCGAGTGCTGCTTCTCTGGTTTCAAAGTGGACGCGGTTGTGTTCTGCGGGGAGTGTTGTGCAGGTGGGCAAATGGAAGATTTGCGAATTGCGGTTGCCGATGAATGCAGTGATGGGTGCTTGTGCCGCAGTGTCGGCGGCTTGTTCACCGGATGTGCCGTTTTCAGCGGGCAAATTAAGCTGGGCAATCCACGCGGAGCCGCCGCCAAGGATCATGGGAACGGCATGCCCGTTTAACAGCAACAATGCGTTGACTTTATTTTCGGATATTTCATGAATATCATTTTCATGGATGGGTTCATTCAGCCATACATAGCGGCGGAGTCTGCCAAATCGGTCGGTGTCGTTGCCGCTGGTGGTGAGCCATACATATTGATTCAAGACAAGGTCGCTTAAAAATGCGGTGGCTTCCGCAGCACCCGCCTCTCCAATTTCGGGGGTGTCGATACCGATAAGTCTGACGCGTTCACCGGAGGCGAGGACAAAGGTGTCGCCGTCAACGATGCGTTCAACACGGACGGCTGCGGAGCCGTTTGCTTGTGCGGTTGTGTCCGCAGTGTTGGTTGTCTGTTCGCCGGTTGCAATATCGTTTGTGTTTTCAGTGTCTTGTTCTGTTGTTGTGTCATCGGCGACATCTTGCTCTGCTGTGTCATCACCGGTGTTGTTTGTTGCTTGTCCTGCTGTTTCGTTGTTGTTCGCATTTTGTTGCGCGGTATCATCTGCCGCAATTGTTACCAAAGGTTCTCCGTGAGAAGGCGTTTCAATGGCTTCACTGCATGCGGTTATGCTCATGACAATGAATAATGATAATAATAAAACAATGTTTTTCATAATCACCTCATAATGTTTTTCATCGTTTTATTATAAACGAAAATGCCGCCGAATCCAATGAAAATGTAAAATGACGGCATGATGGACAAAAACAACAAACATAAATCTGCGTTT
>Ga0209755_10005238_pt1 | contig 14832 bp, 12 predicted proteins | sample TergutCo191P1_FD_187301 | JGI IMG/M metagenome (GOLD analysis project Ga0209755, IMG submission 187301) | Cornitermes sp. P1 segment gut microbial communities from Petit-Saut dam, French Guiana - Co191P1 (SPAdes) (version 2) | ecosystem: Host-associated > Arthropoda: Insects > Digestive system... | reverse complement strand
CGACAATCGCCGCCCGTTCCCATGGGGCAACGAGGACGCGGTTTTAATGAAGCTACACAAAGAAGCCACCGCCCTGCGAAAAGCGCATCCGATGCTACGTTCCGGCTCCACGGAATTCCTATGGAGCGAACACGGAATAATTTCGTTCGGCCGCTGGGACTTTAACGATCAAATAGCGGTAATAATCAATAATAATCCATGGCCCAAAGAAATAAGACTACCCGTATGGAAGATGGGCTTGCATGAAGGGCAAATGCTATGCGCTCTATCCACCCACGGCGACCAGGTTTACACAAACGAAGCCGAATACAAAATAGAGGCCGGAATGCTTAGCCTAACTGTTCCGCAGTACGGTAGCATGGTTTTGTGTGGCAAAAAAGGAAGGAGTTAGTCAGTGGATAGCATTAAGCTGGTCTACAACCCCGCCGCCGGGGATAAACACTTTAAGGATTCCATAGACGACTGCGTAGAAACCTTCCAAAAAGCGGGCTACGAAGTACATTTACTAAGGGCAACAAGCCGCGATATATTAGAAAATTCAATATCCCAAATGGAAGAAAGCGCCATAATAGCGGCAGGCGGCGACGGAACAGTAAATCTGGTAATAAACGCGCTAAAACGCCATAAAAAAGATATTCCGCTGGGAATAATCCCGGCGGGCACCGCCAACGACTTCGCGTCCTATCTAAAAATGCCAAAAGACCCCAAAGCCGCCGCAGAAGCGATAGTAAATGGCCGTGTTATGCAGGCAGATTTGGGAATGGCAAACAGCCGCTACTTCATCAATGTATGCGGAGCGGGGCTATTGGTAAATGTCTCACAGCAGGTGGATATTCAGTTTAAGGAAGCGCTGGGAAAGCTGGCCTATTATTTAAAAGGCCTAGGCCAACTGCCAAGCTTTATGCCTATTCCATTGCGGGTTACAACAGCAGATCAATCCCTAACGGACGAATTCTTTTTGTTTTTGGTTCTAAACGGAGGAGGGGCAGGGGGCTTTGACCGCCTTTCGCCCACGGCTAAAATAGATGATGGTATGCTAGATTTTGTGGGCTTTAAGGCCATGTCTATGATAGATGTGGCGGCTTTGTTTTTGAAGGTGCTAACTGGTGATTATTTGGACGATCGCCGGGTGGTTTTTCTGCGGGAAAAGGAATTTTTGATAGAGCATATCGCCAGAGAGCATATAGATACGGATACAGACGGGGAAAAAGGGCCAGATATGCCGCTTAAGATTACCTGCCAGGGGGAAGGGCTCAAGTTGTTTGTGCCTGAGGGGTATAGGTAGCGCCTTCTAGTGGGGCAACTTGAGTAAAATTCCTTTTTATAGTATAATCGCGGCGAGGGGCGGCGGGGCGTTTGGACGAAAATAATAAAATTTATTGGCACGAGGCGTTTCAAGAGGCGCTTCAATTAGAATTACATCAGTACAAAGATTCGTTGGAGTTTGATAATAACTACAGACTAAGCGAAGAAGCCTTGCAAATGGATGTAGTTGTTATTAAAAAGGATAAAGCGGTAAAGATTGATAAAAATATAGGCAGAATATTTAAAGGTAGTAATATTTTTGAGTACAAATCGGAATCTGTTACATTTTCGCGCTGGGATTATAACAAGGTACTGGGCTACGCCTTTTTGTACTCGTCATTTACCAAAACACCGCTTACAGACATCACAATTTCTATAGCATTGACCATATACCCTCAAAAACTAATTAATTTTTTAGAAGAATGTGGCTTTAAGGTTAGCAACGTAGACAATGGAATTTATTATATAGACGGAGATGTCATGCCGGTTCAAATATTAGAAAGCAAGAGCATGTCTCCGGAAGATAACTTGTTTTTGCGTAATCTCCGTAGCAATTTAAGTGCCAAAGATATGGCAAAAACGATTGAATTCTACAAAAAACAAAAACCGCTAGATATTAAGAATATATATTTTGATAGGTTGATAAGAGCGAATTTCAATGCATATAAGGAGGTAATGAAAATGACTGAAGAAACAGTGAACCTTGTTTTGGAAGCCGCTGAAGAAATGGGCTTGTTAGCTGGTATTAACAAAAGACGCGAAGATGAAAAAGCTAAAAGAATAGCAAAAAAAATGCTTGAGCGAGGTGACTCGCCCGAAGAAGTAGCCGAAATAATGGAAATGCCCCTAGAAACAGTCACAAGTTTACAGAGCGCATAATGAGAAAATCCCCACGGCGACTGATAGAGTTTCGTGGGGATTTTTAGGAAGGGTATAACACAATGCAAGAAAAAGTAATAAACTACTACGAAAACTACGACGAAGAAGGCCGCTTGTTCCGTGATAATGCTCATATGGTAGAATATCTAACTTCCATCCACTATTTCGATAAATTATTTTCACCAAACAGCCATATTCTTGATGCTTGCGCCGGTACAGGCCGATATTCGTTTTATCTTTCAAAAAAAGGACACACAGTAACTGCCTGTGACCTTGTGGAACATAATGTTAATATCATTAAATCGAACCCTGAGGCAAGCCGACTAAACGATATAAAGATATGTAATGTACTAAATCTATCCGAATTTGAAGAAAGCAGTTTTGATGTTGTATTGTGTATGGGTGCTTTATATCATCTTCAAGATAATAAAGAAAGGCAAAAAGCAGTATCAGAATGTGTTCGTGTATGTAAAGCAAAGGGCATAGTTGTTCTTAGCTATATAATTGATTCAGAAAAACCGCCTGATCTTAGCCCGGATGAAAACGTCTTTTTTTCTATCACTCCCTGCGAGATAAACAAGTTTGCCAAAACAAACAGGCTTGATACGATACACAACATATTAACGGATGGTGTTATTAATATTATCGGAAGCGATAAACTAAACGAAGCAAATGATGAAGAGTTTAGAAAATATATGGAGTCATATTATTTGATTTGTGAAGAGCCCCGTGTCATAATGACGGGTGGACATGGTCTTTATATTGGGAGGTTGTTATGAGCAAACAAGCAATACAAAAGACCATAAACACCGAAAAGCAAAACAGACACATAGAAGGCAAAAAGGGTAGTAAAGGGCGAAGCCTATTAGATATTGACGCACAAGAGTTACTAGATTTATACTTTAATAATGGGGACATTAAATATTCTAACGAAGGCAGAATTACAAAGGAGTGTTTTACCCACAGCAGTATAATAGGTAGATGGCTACGACCGGGTACGCTAGAATATACACAAACAAACCGTGGCACAATCCATTACTCTAATACCGGCGCACATATCGTACCCTCACAACCAAAAAACTATCAGGAAGGAAAATAAATATGAGCTACTACAATCTACTAGACATAGGAAATTACTTAGGCCACGAAGTATCAGTAATCCTTCATGATGGAAGGGGTTACATTGGGCGGCTTTGTGACGGCCTAACTAACGAGGATTGGAAAGAAGATAATGAGTTTGAAGCCCTTGCATTAGAAATAAGCGGAGAACCTACACTTATTGAAATAGACCTCTACAAAATAAAACATATTTCTAAAATATTAGAACTAACGACCATCCAACAAGCCGTATAAAAGGAGAATCCAAAATGGAATACAAACAAGCAATAGCAAGAGTGCTATCACCACAACTACCAGACATACCATCAAAAGAAATAGTAACAGCAATCGAGCAACCGCCAAGCGCCGAGCTAGGCCACTTTGCCTATCCATGCTTCAAACTGGCAAAGTCTATGAGAAAAGCCCCGCCAGCCATAGCCGCAGAAATCGCCGCCAAGCTAAACGAAAGCCCAATGCCGCCCTGGCTACAATCAATAGCCTCCGCCGGGGGTTACGTAAACTTCTACCTAGACCGTCCAAGCTTTGCGGGTCGTGTACTAGAAACGGTACGCGACCAAAGCAACAATTACGGCGAAAGCAACATAGGCGCGGGCAAGGTAGTGTTAGTCGAATACTCCTCACCCAACATGGCCAAGCACTTCCACGTAGGGCATTTAGGCACGACATTAATAGGACATGCCCTATTCAATATTTTCAGCGCCCTGGGCTACGAAACTGTAGGCATAAACTATCTGGGCGACTGGGGTACCGGTTTCGGCAAGCTTCTTACGGCCTTTCTCAGATGGGGCACCAAAGAAGAAGTAGAAGCCTCTGGGCTAGATAGCCTAACAGATCTATATGTACGCTTTCACCAGGAATTGGAAAACGATCCTTCCCTGGAAGAGGAAGCCCGCGGTTGGGTAGTCAAAATGGAACAAAACGACGAAGAGAGCATAAACATCTGGAAATGGCTATGCGCTATCAGTATGCGCGAGTACAATAAAATCTACGACCGCCTTGGCATATCTTTCGATTCCTACCGGGGCGAGAGCTATTACAACGGCAAAATGGAAGCCACGGTCGAAGAATTACGTCAAAAAGGTCTACTAGTAAAAAGCGAGGGCGCCCATATAGTTGATCTGGAAGAATTCAAAATGCCGCCCTATCTGATTTTGCGCCGGGATGGAGGCACTCTGTACGCCACCAGAGATATTACAGCGGCCACAGACCGCTACAATACCTATCGTTTCGATAAAAGTCTTTATGTAGTCGGCAAAGAACAAAAGCTACACTTCGCGCAGTTTATTAAAATTCTTGAGCTAATGGGCTACGAATGGGCTAAAAACATGAGGCACATCGACTACGGCTTTACCAGCATAGAATCTGGCAAAATGTCATCACGCAAAGGGCAAGTCATCAAAATGGTAGATATTCTCGATGAAGCTGTGGCCAAAACTACAGAGATCATCAACGAAAAGAGCCCAGACCTGCCAAACAAAGAAGAAGTAGCCGAAATGGTAGGCACAGGCGCGGTGGTATTCAACCAGCTATACAACAGCCGTATAAAAGATGTGACTTTCTCTTGGGAACGTATGCTCAACTTTGAGGGCGAAACGGGGCCATACGTACAGTACACTCACGCCCGCGCTTGCTCTGTACTTGAGAAAGCGGAGGCGGCTAAATTCAACTGGTTACAAAATGTAACCGGTTGGAGCGAAGCCCTATGTGACGACGAGGCCTTTGAGGTTTTGCGGCTACTATACAGCTTCCCGGAACGCATTGTGGAAGCCGCCGATAAATACGAGCCTTTTATTATCTCGCGCTATCTGGTGGCGCTTTCGCAGGCATTTAACAAATTTTACAACAGTCATATGATTTTAAGTGGCGACGACGCGCAAAGCGGACGTCTGGCACTGGTTGACTGCGTGAGAATGGTACTTGAAAACGGCCTGAAATTACTGGGAATTTCTGCCCCTAAAAAAATGTAGTTTTTTAATAAACTTTTGCGCTTCGCTATCCGTATATGTTTCTAAATGAAGCTTGAAAGGGGTTTTTGCCACTATGCAATGTAAAAATCATCCAGGGGAAAATGGTGTAAATACCTGTAATCAGTGCGGTAGCTGGCTTTGCGAAAGTTGCACCTTTGAACGCAACGGCCGTATGTTCTGCCATAACTGCGTGGCTCCGGTTGAAGCTACTAGCCATTCGAGCGTGCCGGCTTACTCGCGACAGAATGTATCGTGGGGTTTATTGTTTCTGTTCTCGGTTGTAATTATGATACCGGGCTTAAACTACATGTACATGGGCTTGATTAAACGCGGCTTGCTGGCCATGATAGCGTTTTTTGGCACTATATACATGGGCATCCAGCTTAGTATGAACGGCTTTGGCTTCGGCATTATTTTCTTTTTGGCCATTCCTATCATAATATGTGTCAGTATATTCGATGGCTTTAGAATTCGCAGACGCATTAACGCCGGGGAAGTTATTACCGATAATGTAGATGATATTATCGCATTTGTACGCCGCTATCGCAGTGTTATTGTCGGCTTGTTGCTGGTGCTGGTTGCGATCAATATATTTGGTAGCATAGCGCCGGGTATTATTCGGGTGTTGCGTAATCTTGTTCCTATTATGCTGGTGCTTTGGGTTATATTAACCGTTTTTGATAAGCCTAAGAAAAAATAAATTTCCAGCATTAAAAATTCCTCCACGCGCATAATAAGCTCGTAGTAGTTCGCAAGAATCACTACGTTTTTTAAGGGGGAGGTGAACGCCATGTCACGAAATAAAGCAGTTGTTCCAGCAGCAAGAGCCGCGTTAGACCAGTATAAATACGAGGTAGCTAACGAAATCGGCGTACCCTTGTCTAAAGGTTATAACGGTGACTTGACTTCTTACCAAAATGGTTCCGTAGGGGGCTATATGGTTAAGAAAATGATTGAAGCACAGGAACGGCAAATGGCCGGCGTGTAATAGGTTTTAGTGAAATTTCAAAAGGGCTGTTATGTTAGAGCGTGGCAGTCCCCGGAGGCCGGGATAAATTTTTTTCTACGGCAAATCGCAACTCGCAATACGCACGAGCTACGCCCGTGCTGTTGCTCAAACAGGCGATTTACCTACGAAAAAAGTTTATCCCGGCCTCCTTTGCGTCTGCTACTGGTAACTGAAACGAACCGGTTGAATCTCTACACCAACACCCAAGAAGGGAACCAGCGCAAAAATCTTTCTACAAATAGTAGCGATACCTCTGCGCCTGTTAGTATTGGATAAAATAATACGAACAAGCCTAATACCGCCGCGCTGTAGGCTAGTATTAGCTTTCTATCCTTTACAAATTCTTTGAAGAAAAATGTGATTAACATAACGACGAAGGCTACGCTTGGTAGGTAATGATAGATAAAAGTTACTCGGGATACAAATATCCAGGGTAGAAATTGCGCCGCGTAGGCTATCAGTAGAAAACTGATTGTTTGGCGGTTTTCTTTTTTTCTGATTAGGTATTGTATGGCGTAAACTAGGGCTATAATGCCCATCCACCAGACGGCGGGGTTGCCTAGGGAGTTTATACTGCTTACGGTATTGTAAGCTACTGGGATTGTGTGTAGTAATAGGGGGCGTCTTATTATTGGCCATTCCCACCAGTTGGAGCCGAAATCGTGGCCTTCTTCTAGGTGAACGTGGTATGTTAGCATCATTTCTTGCCTGGCTATTACTGTGGCTAAAAAGCTTTGGTCTGTGCCAATGGCTTGCACGTAGGGGATGTATGCTAGTAGATAAATTATTAGGGGGATTGCTATAAAAAAGGCAAAACATGAGCCGAAGATGATAGTTGCTTCCTGGCGCTTTTCTTTGTATTGCTTTAGCCAGGTGGGGAAAAACATGAAGGGTAAGGCGGCTAAGGCGTATAGACCTTGCCACTTGGTCGCTATGGCTAGGCCAATAAATAGGCCTGAGCCTGCTAGGTATAGCAGTGAGTGTTTTAAATTGTCGCTGTTTTTATAGGCGTACATGCATAGGTATGATGCTACTACAAACAGTGTCAGAAAAATGCATAGCGTGGCGATACGCGCTTGTACGAAGGGCATGAAATCGAAGGCGAAAATAAAGGCGGTAAAGCTGGCCCAGATATGGGAACGGAAAATTAGCCAGCCGAATAAATATATTAGTGGTATGATGGCTAGGCCAGCTAGTGCGCCGGCTAGACGCCAGGCGAATGGGGTTATGCCGAAGTTGCGTATGCTTAGCGAGATTAGGAATTTACCCAGTGGCGGATGTACGTCTACGTATGTTATGCCGTGTATAAATTCGTAGGCTACTCGGGCGTGGAATTTTTCGTCAAAGTAGCTGCTGTTCATATGGCTTACGTATTTTGGTACTAGATGCTGTTCGTCGAACAGGTGGCCTGTTCCTTGGAGGAATAGGCGGTAGGGCGTGATTATATTATCGTTAGTATCGCGGAAGGCCGCCTCCATTAACTGTAAGTGTTCGGTGGCCGGTACTATTTGTACGTATCTTGCTTGGGTGTTCATTTGAAGCTCACACCAGGAGAAGGGGAATAGTTGCTCTATTATTGCGGCAAAATGCCAGTTTTCTCCGTCTAGTGACGCTATTACTTTGAAGGGGATTTCGATACGGTGGCCTGTCATAAACTGAAAGCGCGATATGTATACTGGCTCGCCAAAATCTACGATGGCGGGGTTTTGACCGTACCATGCCAGTTGTGGGCTTTCTGAGTTTCCTAGATTATGGAAAATTAAAACAAAATAAACCGTTACTAGTAATAGCAACGGTGTTATTTTATAGATGGTATTTATGGCAATATCCAATGTTTTACATTATCCCGGCGTATAAAATGATGGCCTATGGAAGCCTCCATAATTTCGTAGAAAGCCCAGTGCGAGCGATCTACATCTATAAAGCGTTGGGTGGCGCCTAAATACAAGGCTATATCGCTTCTGTTAGGTATGCGGCCTGTGTAGTGGTTTAGTAGGGTTACGGCTTGCGCCCTTGTGATAGGGGCATCCGGATCAAATATATAATCTTCGCCAAAGTAGGCAAACCAACCTGTATCGAAGCCGATACGGATAGCGGTCTCTGCCCAGTGGCCTTCTATATCCTCTACATTGTGCATTATGCCAAAGCGCCCAAGGTTGAAGGAGTTTACGGCAAAGGAAGCGAACTCTGCATTGGTAATATGGCTATTAGGGCGGAAGCTACCGTCTGGGAATCCGCTTAGTGCGCCTATATTTACGAAGTAAGCGACAGCGGGATAAAACCAATCGGCCTGGCTTACATCAGAAAATCTGTTGTATATGCGGGTATATCTACTGGCGTAATCCATCAGGTTAAAGAAAACCTGCACCATTTCTGCACGAGTCATGGGGTTATTTGCTTGGAAAGTACCGTCTGGGTATCCGCTAACGTAAGCCCTGTGCCATTGTACTAGCTCTTGGCCTGGCTCGGCGGTATATACCTCTGCTAGAGGAAGAGGATCTGGCCGTGGCGGTATTTCGTTAGCAGGAGCATCTGCCTGGCGCGGCCTAGCTGCGCGGGTGGTAGGCCTTGTTATAGCGGTCGGCACAGTGCTATCACCGCCGTCACTGTCATCCTCGCTACCTATATTTGGGGCGGGTATTTGCCTAAGAATTGGGGTTACAGTAGTTGGGCCGCTAATCGTAAGAGTTTGGCTTTGATTGCCATTGTTCCAGTTAGGATGCACCTGTCTGCCAGCATCTGGATTAACAATGACAGTAATTTCTGCGCCATCCGGCACATAAATCACATAATAATTATTTGGAAGCTGACTACGCCTGAAAGGACCAGAAGTGCCACCTGGGTGAGTTATCACAATCTCAGCGTAAGGAGGAATATTGATCACTACACGGTGGCCTGAATCATTTGGCCTTCCTACGGGAGCTATTCTTCTGCCGTCATCATCAGCAGTAAATTCATAACGCCAGTTATTGCTGCTGGGCGGATTCTCCTGCCAACCTCCTTCGCTATAATTTTCACATAGCGTGTTATTTGGGCTTGGGGTAAATTCAGCAACTACATTACTGCCATCTGGTACACTTATTTCTCCGGGTTGACCAGGGGCTGGCATACCAGCAGGGGGAATAACTGTAGGAGTACCACCAGGCGGGGTGTAGGTTATGACAAGCGTGCCGCCGCCAGGTGGTGGGGTGGTGACGTTTATTGTACGAAATTGAGTTACTATGAAGGTGAGGATTCGTACTACTTCGTAACGAAATGTAGCTGAGTAAGCTGCCCTTCGAACACAACTATAATTACAAGGACAGTTCGGAGACGGCCCGCAATCTACTTCACAATTATAGTAGCAATTACATCCTGGTAAAGTAGAGCATTGTAGTTCTTTATGATATGCTATATACAACCCAGGATTGTATGCACATGCACGGGCACTTAATTGAAGTTGATATATCCCTGTAGATGTAGGGATAAAACTGAGTGATAAGGCTGTTTGATTGATATTATAATATGCGTAGTGGTACATATCCGAACAAGCACAAGGGATAGGGGTTGGGTTAGGGTTTCTAGGATAAGGACAAAGAATATGGCGAGTAAATACTAAATTTTCGACAAATGTGTTCTGCGGCGTTGTTAAATCAGTATAATGACCACTAGCAATAAGACAGTAAGAACCAATTGGCAAACTGCTTACAGGTACAGGCTGAATATCCCATGTTATTTCTTCAATTCCATCATACGATGCTGGTCCTAAACACGTGTTATGTCCAGGTGTTTCAGATGATATTGTACGACTAGAGATATGTATATTAGTCAAACGAAATGTTCTGTCAAAAACTTCTCCTACAGGTATTACAAATTCTGTAGGTGCATTAACACCATCTTCTATTACGAAAATATTAGGGTCAAAATAATACAAATAATTCGAAGATAAAGCTACAGGAAATACAGCAGGCTGTATATCAAACGCAACAGGCAAAATACAACACAACGGTAAATCATAATAATCGTAATAGTCGTCATAATCGTCATAATCATAGCTACAATATGTAGGGGGATAAAATGCAGATGGGGTAGTCGTTTTAATATAGATATTATTCTCAATATGGTAATTATTACCAGGAGGGGGGGTGTCAGCATAAACCGCAGTAATTCCACTGTGTCCCGCAAAGCTACCCAAACATAATAAAATTACCATTACAATTGCCCATATTTTTTGGTAATATCTTGCTTTTTCCATTAAAAAACCGCCTCACTTTTTATATCTTGCTTTTTTAACGAGGCTCATTCTACTGAGTTTTTATGGGCAAGTCAAGGGTTTTAATAAAATAGGTTATAATTGCTAAATATCGTAAAAAAACAAAAAAATTGAGGGGTGGGTTGTGGGGTTTTAACATGCTCGACATATGACGTTTATTGCTATATTATAAGAACTAGCACTAAGCGATAGGCGGCACGAATTTTCACGTTTTAGGGATTGCTTCCGAAGGGAGGGTAGAAGTTTACCCAGCGCCACCCAGAGGGAGGTGATACCGTTGGCGGTTTATGAAACTATGATGATTGCTTTGACTTTTGGATTGTTTATCCTTAGTCTGATCGGATTAGTTGTAGTGATTGTCAAAAACATGAAAAAGTAAATCGGCCTCCAATTCGCAGGGAAAGCCGATTACCTTTTCTTAACAAGAAATTATATTGAAGCAATTCCGCCGTCTTTTTAGCGGTTGTGCTAGGGGGGCGTTGGCGTAACGCTCCCCGCTTTTATTTGTATCCTTATTATATACTAGATATACAGTGTTGTATATAAAATTATTTGATGTTGTTCAGTTGCTGACAAGCCGAGTGAAGTAGCAATCAATCATTAGACCTTTCCTTAACAACATAAATCGGCCGCCCTTTCCCTTCCATATAAAGTTTAGCCAAATACTGCCCCAATATCCCAGTACAAAACAACTGCACACCACCAACAAACAATACAATAGTAACCGTAGATGCCCAACCCGCCACCGGGTCACCAAATAACAGCCAACGCACCACCAAAAACAATATCCCCAAAAAGGCAAAAATACAAAACAATATCCCCAAAAATGAAGATACAGCAAGCGGCTTTACCGAAAAAGCCAAAATCCCATCAAATGAATACCAAAGTAACTTGGCAAAACTCCACTTGCTTTCCCCAGCCGCACGCGGTACATACTCAAAATCTATCCACTTGGTAGAAAATCCTACCCAGCTAAACAAGCCCTTCGAGAATCTGTTGTACTCACTTAAAGATAATACAGCTTCTGCTACCTGCCGTGTCATAAGTCGATAATCCCTGGCGCCGTCAATTATTTGTGTATCGGATATTTTGTTGATTAGGCTGTAGAATATTTTCGTGAGAACTGTACGCAAAAATGGCTCGCCTTTGCGGTTAAGCCTGCGCGTGGCTATGCAGTCGAAGTTTTCTGTTAGTATTGCGCTGTACATCTGCGGTAATAGCTCGGGCGGGTCTTGTAGGTCTGCGTCTATTATGGCGAGGTAATCGCCAGTGGCAGATTTTAGGCCAGCTAAAATAGCCGCTTCTTTACCAAAGTTACGGGAAAATGATATGAAGTTTAGCTGAGGTGTTTTCTGTGATAATTGTCGTAAAAGCTTAAGCGTGGCGTCGGTAGAGCCGTCGTCTATGAAGATGTATTCAAATTCTAAGTTGTAAGCCTTTGACATGTCGGCTTCTACTTGAGCCATGCGCTCTGTAAACATTAGGATGCATTTTTCTTCGTTGTAGGAGGGGATGATTATGCTTAATTTTTTTGAAGGTAAAGTCATGATTTTTAGCCTATCTTTAATAATTTCTGCTTATGATATAATTTTTTGGGGTGAATGTAAATGCCGTAAGCTATCAAAGATCAAAATAATTCTGCTTGCCTTTTTCCTCAATATTAGCGATAATACAATTCAAAGGAATTTGAATTGAAGGAGGAAGCGCATTGAGTATTATAAATAACATGAGCATGAGGGCTAGACTGCTTCTGGTAATAGCATTAGGTTTAGTGGCCTTGGCGCTGAGCCTGGCTACCGGCCTTACAACAGGCGGCACGGTGTTTATTGCCGTAACTGTAATCGCTACCATCATTTGGCTACTTATATCCGTACTGGTAGCCGGCTCCCTGTCCGCCCCCATAAAACGTATGGCAGATGCCGCTTACGCTGTTTCTCAGGGAAATCTTAACGTAAACTTTAAACGCGGTGTAAGTGGGGATATGGGCTTGTTGGAAGATTCTCTTGCACATTTAACCGATACCATCAGGGGCTTAAGCGACGGTATTACCACGCTTTCCCGCCAAGATGAAGCCGGGGATATTAGGCTCGTTATGGACGTAAAATCCCTAGAGGGGCCTTTCCTGGATATGGCTGTCCAGCTTAATAAAATTTTATCGGCGCATAGCGAAGAAACCAGCCAAATACTTAAAGCCTTAGATGCCTTTGACCGTGGCGATTTTACCACCAAAATACCGTCCTTCCCAGGCGAACGTAACCGGATAAATAAATCCATAGATTCCCTGGTAAATAACATAAGTGTTTTGTGGGAAGATTTAACTCAACTTATAGATTCTGCCACCCTGGGGCATTTGGACAAAAAGGTGGATATTTCTGCCTACCACGGAGATTGGCGTGACCTTGCCGAGGCCTTAAATAAATTGCTTGAAAAAGTAAGCGCTCCTTTAGACGAGGCCATACAGGTACTTGATAGAGTCTCTAACGGGGATTTTTCTATGGAAGTTACCGGCAGTTATAAAGGCGATTTTGCGCGCATTAAGGATAGCATTAACGGTACGGTTAGCAATACCTCGCGGTATATTAACGAGATTACCAGGGTTCTTTCGGAACTGGCTAATAAGAATCTTAATGTGGACGTAACTGGCGATTTTGTAGGGGATTTTTCCGCTATAAAAAATGCGCTTGATATGATTATTAATCAGCTTAATGACGTTATGCAGAAGATCAATAACGCTTCGGAACAAGTGGCCGTTGGCGCTAAGACGATTTCTGATAGTAGCATGGCTCTTGCCGAGGGCGCCAGTGTACAGGCCGCCACGGTGGATAGTCTGACCGTTACTATTACGCAAGTGGACGAAAAAACTTCCAGCAACGCCGAAAACGCTACCAGAGCTGAGCAGTTATCTGGGCAATCGCAAAAAAATGCCGCGCAGGGTAACGCTGAAATGCAGAAGATGCTTGAAGCTATGGAAGGCATTAAGGTATCGTCGTCCAGTATATCTAATATTATCCGCGTGATAAGCGATATTGCGTTTCAAACGAATTTGCTGGCGCTTAACGCAGCGGTTGAGGCCGCAAGAGCCGGTTCTTATGGTAAGGGCTTTGCCGTTGTAGCCGAAGAGGTGCGTAATTTGGCTACAAGAAGCGATGTAGCCGCAAAGGAAACCTCTGCTATGATAGAGGAATCCATTGAGAAGGTAAATCAAGGTACGGCCATAGCCACCGCCACCGCGCAAGCTTTAGAAAAAATTGTTAGCGATACCGACGAAGTATCGGGCATTATATCTGGGATAGCCGTTGAATCTAGCGAGCAATCCGAAGCAATTTCGCAAGTTAATACCGGGACTAGTCAAATTGCCGAGGTAATACAGCGTAATTCGTCTACATCGGAAGAAACTGCCGCGGCCGCACAGGAATTATCTAGCCAGTCGGAAATGCTTAGGGATATGATAGCTGTGTTCCGCTTGCGTAGCTCTTCCGGTGCTAAGGTGTCTGACCCTGTTTCTATGCCTGCACCTGCACCGAAACCTACAACGGCTTCTGCCGTGAAACCGGCTCCAAGGCCAAAGCATGAACCACGGCCAGAGCCAAAACCTGCGCCGAAACCAGAACCGAAGCCTGAGCCTAAACCAGAGCCCAAACCTGAACCCAATCCAGAACCGGCACCAGCACCTACGCCGGCACCTGCGCCTGTAAAGAAGCCAGCTCCGGCACCGGCTCCTGCGGCAAAACCAGCTCCTGTAGCCAAGCCAGCACCAGCTAAACCGGCACCTGCACCGGCTCCTAAGCCAAAACCAGCCCCAGCTCCAAAAGCAGAGCTAAATGTCGCCGCCCCGCATGGTAAAGGTGACGATTTAGCGGCGGCTTACCTAGCCGAATCTCGCCGTATGGGTAAAGCTGGCGATGACAAAGTAGTGGTAGAAAAACCAGCCCCTGCTGTAAAGCCAAGGCCAACGCCTACTGCTGTTAAGCCAGCGGCGGCTCCCGCTACAAAGCCAGCCCCGGCTACTCCACGCGCTCCGGTAAAACCAGCCGCTGGCGCCGCACCAGACTACACCCAAGGTATGCCAACCACCAACACCAACACAGTAAAAGCACCTTCGGCCACGCATATCTACGATAAGAAAGACTATGGAAAATACTAAAAATTTTAGGAGGCATTATTTATGCCCTTTGACTATGCCTTTCTTGAAAAGCAGCTAAGGCGCCCCAGCGGCTCGGTAGATGTTGTTCTTGATACGGATGCATATAACGAAATAGACGACCAATACGCCATAGCCTACCTACTGGCTTCTGAGCCCG
>Ga0209755_10005237_pt1 | contig 14833 bp, 12 predicted proteins | sample TergutCo191P1_FD_187301 | JGI IMG/M metagenome (GOLD analysis project Ga0209755, IMG submission 187301) | Cornitermes sp. P1 segment gut microbial communities from Petit-Saut dam, French Guiana - Co191P1 (SPAdes) (version 2) | ecosystem: Host-associated > Arthropoda: Insects > Digestive system... | reverse complement strand
AAAGGTGTCCCGTAGCGGTTTTTACGCGTGGAACAAGCGTAAGCCGTCAAAGCGTACGGAGCAGCAAATAGCCCTAAACGAGGCGATTTTGGACGTTTTTGAGGAACACAAGGGCCGGATCGGCAGCTCCAAGATGCACCGCGAGCTTGCCGGGCTGGCGGTCTTTGCCGGCAAGAATCAGGTCGCGCAGACCATGCACGACCTGAGGGGATGTGCGGACGCACGTGGTTACAGGCGCAGAATGTCATCGACCGTTAGGTCGGTGAATCTCACGATCTCTTCGATGCTCTTGCCGTCTTCTTTCATTTTTAGCGCGATTCGTTTTGCTCGTCGTTCTTCGCCTTCTTCTCGGCCTTCCATCTTACTGACCATCATCGCATCTTCTAACTTCCATTCGGTCGTTAACATATTACGTACCTCCGATCTATAGGTTTTAAGGAACTCTGTCAAAATACCTTCGCGAATACAATCTTCCGTGGCCCGGTCGACGGCTTGCTCCGGGGTAACGCCTTCAATTTTGGCGTATTCGCGACATTTTGCAATAAATATCTCGTAGCCGTCAAGCGTAGCGCTCCGCTTTGCCATGTCAGGATTACGGCCCTTGTTTATATTGTATACACGCACGGTCAGTTCAAGGTTCACCGGATATTCTATATCTTGTTCGGCAAACATATCAGACAGGTTTAATTCGACCATATCATCCATTTCTTTCGTACCATTATACAAAACAATGAACTCCGGGTGCGGTATCGTCAGCATATTTTTGCGGTATATGTCTAAATCGTCAGTCCATTGCTCGTAAGTTTTTGCAATGTAAAGCAACATTCGGAGAGGTATATTTTCGTTGATTGTAGACTGGTGCTCAATCATGACCACGAGTTTATTATCCAAGATGAAGGAAAGATCGTTCAACCGTGTCGTGTAGAGCGGATTTTCGAGCGTTATCAGAGATACCTCGGAATCAAGCCCGTAGTGTGTGTCTCTAACGGCGTTGTAGAGCTCCAAAATAAGGTCTTTTATGCCAAAAAGGAACCGGAAGAGAGAATCTTTGAGTACCCTCTTCGAGCTGGCATCCAGGATTGTACCGATATTGCCCTTTTCCATAATTATAAGCCATTCTTCGTGAAAAACGCCGTTATATCCTAAATATAATATATTTTCAGGTAAGAAACGGGTAAAAAGTCAAAAAATTAGGGTATCGCCGGGGTGCCGGAGGGGGATTTTAGCAAAAAATCGCCCGGACAGGTCAATCTTTATGTAAACCACACAGCGTAAATCATTGATTTTCAATAAAATAGCGCTGTCGCATAATCAATCGTATGTAAACTTGTGTCGGTAGAGTAGTCAAGTAGTCCCTCCCCTGTTGATGTTTTATGTTCATATATAGGTAATCGTGTCGCGCTACGCATCGTAGAATCGGACATCGACGTCTCCTTTGCCTTTGAAGACGAGTGCGGCGAATTTTAGGTCGCTTCTGCCGGCGAAGCGTGGGTCTTTTTTGTATTTTTGGATCTGCTCTTCAGCATCGGCGAATTTGTCGGCGATCTCCGATTCGGGCGCTTTTGTCTTGACGTATTTGATTTCAAGAATGTACTCGTATTTTACCACCGGCTTTGCCGGGTGCTTCTGTAGGTAAATGTCGGTGTAGCCGTTTATGTTCTCGTCTTCGGAGACCGGCAGATACAGCGGAGAGATGAACAGATTTGTAAGCATCATAACCTTGATATATTTTTCGTCAAATTTCTGTAGGTCTATGTTAGACAGGCGTTTCAGGACATTTTCGGTAAAATAGGCCATATAGGGCATCAGGTTGCCCTCGATTGCCATACATTGGACTTTTTCGGCAAGCTCTCTGGTATCTATTGCTCCATCTTCCATGTTTTTCAAATAAGAGGCCATGTACTCCCAATAGAGCGTTTTTATGGAGTAATTGGGTATTACGAGCCTTGTTATACCATTGCCAGCTCCACGTACCGTCAGCATACCGAGATAAAACAAGAGCGATACAAAATAATCTTCGTTTTGCAGGTCATCGACGGAGAATCTTCCGATAATATCCTCAGATATTCCCCCATCGGTCATTATTTTTAGTAATTTTTCCTTGCAGCCCTCGTTAGCCGCAAGCCTGCGTAGCCGTCCATAGTCGGTTTTCAGGTTGTCGTCTACTATTTCCTGAGGTTGCTCGCCCAGCTGCATAATTTGATCGAATAAATACAAAACCATTTGTGAATTGTATACTTTATCTTTACCGCGTTCGTTAAATGTATAGCCATTGTAGTAGGTTTCCATGTCTACCTTAATCAGATCTTTGTTGATCCCGGTCTCCCCGATTAGCCACTCGACTTCTTCCCTTGTGAAGCCGAACATTTCGTTGTAGCGGGGCTGCAGACTCAGGTTGGTGGCCATATTGAAACCACTGGCCAAATCGTTCATCATCATGGGGCTAACGCCGGTTATGAAAATACGCTTGAGCGAAAACGCGGTTTCGGCCTTCAAGGATTCGTAGAAAGTACGGACGAGTCCACCTGCTTGTATTTCGTTTTTGTACGTCTTCCCCATTGCGATAAGATTGTTGGCGAAATGATCGTATTCGTCTATAAGCACAAAAAGGGGAATGCCCGCGTCGCGGACGGTAATGTAGGCAGTATTTAAAGCATCTATACCTGGGGATTGTTTCTTGATACTATTAACATCCACCTCAGCGTTCGGAAAAATGTTTTTGTATTTCTGCAAAAAACTTATTACCTGCGACTGTACTTTGCTTGAAAAAGAGTTCTTAAAATCTTCGTGGTTTAGTGTGTTCACCCCGGAGAAATCGAACGTCATTACCGCGTAAGTTCCCCACTCGGCGGTGGGGTTCTTACCGATGTAGAAGTCTCCAAATTGCACTTTAAATGTGTCCTTATTGTTCAAGCTGTAATAGTTGTCCAACATGGATAAAAACAAGCTCTTTCCGAACCGGCGGGGGCGCAGGAGGAATTGGTAACGGTTGTTTTCGTTCTCCAACTGCTCAATATAGCGGGTTTTATCCACATAAGCGTAGTTAAATGCTATGATATCGGCGAAATTACACTGTCCGTAGGGTATCTTTTTAGGCATAGTTGGCCTCTCTCCGGGGACATCCCCTAAACACAATATAATTAATTGGAGGGGTTAACACCAAAAAAATCGGCTTTTGGCCGCAGGTCGCGGGTATGATAGAGACGGCGCTGGAGCAAAATTGGGTTAAATAGGGGTAAAAAACGTGTTTTTGTCCCTATTTCGTTACCCAAAGAACTGTATGTGATGCCGGGCGGCGAGTACCCATATTGGCGCGAATGCTTCTGCGGCCGAGATGTGAATGCATGGCTTGCATGCTCCCGCCGGTGCAGCAAGCCGCCTCTTTTCCCCTGTAAACGGTATCACGACAGTTCAATGCACCGGCAAAACATAACCCCATAAGATTTTGACCTTATAATGAGCCGACAAAACATTTTCCAGCCGTACCTTGACATTGGTAAATAAAATTACTATATTTACTACATTGAAGTACCCGTAGAGCCGGGCTATGTGCTACGTCTCTACTCCCCGATAATCAGGGTTTGATCTAAATTCCACGCGCAAAAGCAGATGGCGGCCGCCTTGAGCGTCCGTTACGGCAAAAAAACCTTGCACTCAATCATAGGAGCGGTATGTGGATAACGAAGAGAAAGAAGCGTCCCCGGAAGGCAAAAAGTACGAGCCTTACGCCAGCACGGGGGGCGACGGCGGTGTTCTGGAGGTCAGGGAGCCGACGATGTACTACGGCGAGGTGTGCGGTGAGGGCGGCAGGGGTACCTACGTCAGGAAGAAAGGCGGGCGGTCTGGGAATGTATCTGAGGGCCCGTATGCCGAGGTGGATATCGACGACGACGAGGCTTGGGAGGCGGAAATCGGGCGCTTAAGCCGGATATTCCGAATGCAGCACGGTCTTTCGCCGGAAGAACCCAGTATTGATTTAGATCATCTCAATGAAGACCCGGAAAAGATAGAGGCATTCTTTCGGGAGCGTGAGACAAACAGTCCGCCGGCAAAAGAGGGGGAAAGCCTGCCGGCAGAAGAGTCGTGGCGCAGATTAAAGCGGAGGATTTTAGATGAATTAAGGCTGGAAATTGTAAATGGCAAACAGTAACTATAGGGTGATTTACACTAAAATAGCGGATGACGATCAGGATAAAATACTTTGGTATTTTGCCAAATTTCTATTTTCGCCGGAGAAAGGTATTCGATTGGTACAACGTATCAGGGCAGAAATCGGCCACTGTCTCTCATACATGCCGCAAAACTATATGCCGGTTGACGACGGCAGCCTTGCCGTGCAGTCCCAAATAAAAATGGAGCGATGGCGGCTACATCGCGTTATCACCCCGGAAATCTGACGTACTCTTTCCTGAACTTGACTATAGGCGTACCCTTAGAGAAGTGCGACATCATCCGGGCCAGTATTTTTGATGCTGGGGATGATAGCGGTGATGACGATGGTGATATTCGTCCGACAATATCATCAACCTCGTCGAACCGGTAGACACCCATCACAGGCAAAATTTCCGTTGATATCCGCCGATGGCCGCGATATGCCGTCGCAAATTCGTATCCAACCGATTTCGCCATATCCCACACCCGCGCATTCCAGCTGCCGAAGGGGAAGGATAGCGATTTTACGGCTGTTCCTGTGATATCCTCGAGTATTGATTTAGAATCGCGCAGTTCTTTTGTTAACTCGTCATCCCCAAGCCAGACGAGGTTCGCGTGTGTCAATGAGTGGCTTCCTATTTCGTGGCCGGATGCTGCGATTTCTCTTAGCATTGGGGCGGTCATGTGGGATGTTCGTCCCATCACGTCCCAATGTCCGTCTTTGCCGATTAATCCTGCTACCGGGAATATTGTCGATTTGATTTTTTTATCCTCAAGCAGGGGCCAGGCGTTGTCGTAGAAACTGGTCAGCCCGTCGTCAAAAGTTATTGCGGTTGATATTTGTGCGGATGGATCTTGTGCGGATATATGTTGTATTGATATATGCTGCGATACGGTGGTTGTTTTTATGTCATCGCGGATTAATTGCTCAAGGATAGCGCCGAATTTATCCTTAGAGTAGGATGACATGTTGAATTTGGGTTTTACGTCTACAGAGTGCAGCAGCAGTCCGGTCATTACCTGATCCCCATAGCCAGAATCATTGCCAGGAGGACGATTATCCCGATGACCATTTTCCAGTCGATCCTGAAACCTGCTTTGCCGCGGACGTTTACGTTTACTTCTCCGAATTCTTTTGCTTTCACCTCTTCGTATTCATCGTTGCCGTAGGGTAAGTCGATGCCGTCCATGTATGTATTTTCGGACCATCCGGTAGTGTCGTCTGAACCGCAGTCGCGGCATACTTTGGCGTTTGCGGGCAGGAGGGCTCCGCATACGGGGCATACGAATGAGCTGTTGTTTTTCATCTGGGCGGATATTGCGGTGGCGGCGCGTTCATGTCCATATAGTGGACATCGCCCTGCATTTGTTGTTGCGGCGGAGCGTATGCCGGCGGAGCGGCAACGGGCCTTGGGGCGGTTGAGCCGAACAGGACGTTGTTCATATCGAGGTCGAGGTCTACCTGGTCTTCGGATTTGTTGTAGACGTGTACCAGGCCCTCTACTAACTGGCGTTCGAACTGGCGCGCGAAGACCTTGACGCGGTCTATGTTTGTGCGGTCGTCGAAGATGAGGGCGAGGAAGGTTTCGTCGTCTACGCTGGTTATGTAGAAGTGTTTGTTTTTGCCCTGGTGGTACATCGCGCAGAACTCCGTTTCGCCTACCATTGTTGCGATTGCCTGAGTGGACGCCGTGTTGCCGGCTACCAGCGCACCGAGTGAGACTATATCTACGGTTTCGAGGGTGCCCTGGCTTGTGAGGAGGCGGCCGTCTTTGTTGATGAGGACCGCGAGCAGCAGGTTGGCTTTTTGCGTTAGCGGGAGGAGGATGCCGTCGAGCCTGTCGATGTCTTCCGGGAAGAGGATCATGTCTTTCATTGGCGTATGCTCCTTACTGTCCGGGCTTTTTGAAGAGTTGCGACATTATGCCTTTATGCTGCTGTTGCTGCTGCGCTTTCAACTTAGGATTTACCGGAGGTTTCAGGGGCTTCTTTTGCTTCACGTGGTTTCTGTCAACCGATGTGAAGAACATGGCGCTGTCGTTTGTACGGTACTCTTCATGTGTTGTAACGGCTGCGCTCTGCGCCTGTTTTCCGTTGCTTTCGAGCTCGGCTTCGAACTCATAGAACGATGAGTGGTGTTGCTGCATCGGTTCGTATTGCTGCGGCGCGTACTGTTGCAGCTGTTGCGCTTGCGGGGCGAATGGCTGCGGTTGCGTATAGGGTTGTTGCTGCGCTTGCGGCGCGAATGGCAGCGGCTGCTGCGCTTGCGGCTGAATCTGCTGCGCGAACGGCTGCGGTGAGTACTGGTACGGCGCACCGGCCTGTTGTTGGGGTGTTGGGACGACCGCGGTATCCGGTTCGACCGGCGACCTAAAGTTGTTGCTGTGGCTGTCGGCGCCGGGGTATGGCATCATTTCGTGCACGTCGGATGGCGCGGGGGGGGGTGAGAAGGCTCCCGCGCCCGCCCGCATTTTTTTCTGTTTTTCCTCTATTTCGCGCTGGTACTTCTCAATTTCGATATCGAGTTCCGACTTGCCGTCATGCGCGGCGGCGTCTGCCGGAAGGGCTGGCGCGAAGTCGAAGTCGCTATTTTGACCGGCCGGGGGCGGCGGGGGGAAGTCCATAGCGCTGAATCCGCCTGGCGTGCCCGTTTGCTGGGCATCAATATGAGATGACGGCGGCGGAGGCGCCATCTCAAAATCAAAAGGGGACTGCCCGAAACCTTTCTGGCTGCCAGCAGGTGGGTTGCCTTGCGCGGGCGGGGCCTGGTGCGGGTCGGCCATGAACATGTCGTCGTAGTTTATTGACTGCTGCGGGGGCGGCGCCTTTTCGAAGTTCGGCGTTGCGGGCGCTGGCGCGAACGGGTTGGCGTGCTGGTTGGCCCACGGCGAAGGTTGCTGCGCGTAGGGTGCGGCCGGTTCGAACGACGGCCGCGGCGCCATTTCAAAAGATGGCGGCTCGAAAGACTGCGGCGGCGGGGGCGGCGGAACGAATTGCTGGGGCGCAAACGGATTGCTGCCGCCGAACTGCGGCGGGGGCGGCGGCGGTGCGGCCATTTCGAAGGTTGGCGCTGCCGGTTCAAACGAAGGCGGAGGCGCGGCCATTTCGAATGACGGTGTTGTTGGCTCGAACGATGGCGGCGGCGCGAACTGCTGCGCGGGCGGGGGCGGAGGCGGCGCGGCCATTTCGAACGATGGCGTTGTTGGCTCGAACGATGGCGGCGGCGCGAACTGCTGCGCGGGCGGAGGCGGCGCGGCCATTTCGAACGACGGTGTTGCTGGCTCGAACGATGGCGGCGGCGCGAACTGCTGCGCTGGCGGGGGCGGCTGATACCCCGCGAACTGCCCCGTTTGGCCGGGGACATACTGCTGCGCCGGCGGCGGTGGCGGTGGCGCGAAATGCTGTGCGGGCGGGGGCGGCTGATACCCCGCGAACTGCCCCGTTTGGCCGGGAGCATACTGCGGCACCGGCGGCGGCGGGGGAGGCGGCGCGAACTGCTGCGCGGGCGGCAGTGTTTGGGCTAACTGGTGGTCGGCCGGTGCGGCGCTCTTGCCGGGCGCCGAGCGCGAGTACTTCTTGTTAAGGTAGTCGATGACGATCTTGCCTATCTGCTTGAGCGTATCGAACACGCCGACGCCCTTGTAGGCAATGCCCTCGCCGTAGGGCAGGTTGTACTTGTTGATGTGCCGGTTCAGCTCTTCGACCGGCAGGGCGTTCGGCAGGTCGCGCTTGTTGTACTGGATGATGATGGGGATCGACTCGCGCTGGTAGCCGTATTCGGCCAGGTTGTCTTCTAAGTTTTGGAAGCTCTCTAAGTTTTCCTGGATCTTGTCGGCCCCGCTGTCGGCCACGAAAACTACGCCATCGACGCCGCGCAGCACCAATTTACGGGTGGCGTTGTAGTAGACCTGGCCAGGGACAGTGTAGAGCTGGAACTTGGTCGCGAAACCCTTGATCTTCCCCAGGTCGAGCGGGAGGAAGTCGAAGAAGAGCGTTCGGTCCGTCTCCGTCGCGAGCGACACCATGTCGCTTTTGTGGTCCTGAGGCGTCTTTTTGTGGATCACCTGCAGGTTTGTGGTTTTACCGCTCAGCCCGGGCCCGTAATAAACGATTTTCACGCTTATTTGCCGCGCTGCGTAGTTGATTGATGCCATGAAGTCATCCTTTTTGTTTGTATACCGAATAATATCGTGCGTAGTTACAATAATATAATAATATATATATTTTGCGCGCGCTGTGCAAATAAAAATTGAAAAAAATAAAAAAACAGCTAAAAATCCTTTTCGGTGAGCAGCCCGGTCCTCTTGAGGGCCTCAGGATTGTCGATTTTTTCGCCTGTGATGGCGTATTGCAGGAGCGCCGCCGCCCTTGCCGCGTCTGTAATTCCGGCGCTGGCGCCGCCGGGTGGGGGCAGGAATGCCGGAATTACGGCTATCCGGCAGAAGATGAAAAGCGCCGCCACTATTATTGCCGCGGCAACCGAGAGGATTGAGCCCACGAATGTTTTGTCGAGGGCCGACGCGTCCTCGGCGTTTTTTCGCCTGAGGGCGGCCTTTATGGATTGCGAGTACTTCTCCTGCAGGGCAGTAACGCGCCCGGCCTGCAAGAGGGCGTTTAACGACTCGTAGACCCTGTATTCGCAGATGCAGCAAGTTTTTTTTATGTTTTCGACCGTGCGGGTTCCGTCGAGCAGGCTTAATATGTACTCTTCCGGGGTGCTGTTTACGTCGAATTCTTCCGGTCTGCCAACGCCCTTTGCCGCGGGGACGAAGATCATGTCGCCCTTTATGAACTCCTGCATACGCGCCCACTCGTCTACGCGGCGCATCCCCTCCATGACGATGTTTTCGATGGGGATAGTGACGAAGCCGCAGGCTATAGGCGCCACGCCGCGCTGCGGGTTGAAGCGGTACGTGCCGCGGTGCCAGGTTAAGAGGCTGCAGCAGATGTCTTCCACGCAAGATTCGGTGAAACTTTTCATCTCGGCTTGAGACATCAGGTTACGCTCCAGGATGTTCGCTGCGAGGACGTTCAGGCTGCCTGCGTGGGCGTCGAAGAGCTGGCTAACGTGGTCGGGCGATTTGCGTTTTATGTCTATCATGTAGTTGAATAGCTTGTTGGGCAGGTTCTCCTCGCCGCAGTCCGCGCCCACGATGATGCCGTCCTTAAAGACTATGCCCCCCTCGCGCTTATCGCAGTTGAGGATAAGGCGGCCGGTGACCTTCTGCATTGTAAGCAGGTTGAAGATGTCGGCCAGTATAAATTCTTTAAGCGTTCCGCTCAGTACCATTTTTCCCCCTATGCGTTTGTCGCCATTTTCGCGCGCGTCTTCAGCGTGTTTGACAACTCGTTAGACTGCTTTATTGCCGCTGTGATATTGTATATCAGGAACATGCTCACGAAGTACACCGGATTGATTACCGTTACGCTCGGATAGTTTGTGCTGAAGGTGAACGCGCAGTAGTATGCCGCGTATACGGCGCAGGAGATGAGCATCACAAGCGCCGGCCTGCGCGTAGTCTGCTCCCCTTTATAAAGGCGTCCTGCACCGGGGACGGCCATTCCTAAGGCGTACTTTGTTATGTTTTTGTACAGCAAGGACTTATCCTGACACGCCTTTTGCATGTTGTACATTGTGGCGGCATTGTTTTGCGTGGCGAGGCAGGCCCGGTTGCAGGCCTCGCAGAGCGTGCCCTTCCTGCACTTGCGGCATAGCAGCCGCCCGCATATACGGCATACGAAGTAGGTACGCACTTTTGTTCTGCTCTTGCCCCAAACGGCGGCGCCCAGCACGGCCAGCATTATAAAGAGCAGCGCGCCGGCCGCGCTGACCCAAAGCGGCCTGACGGCATTCCCGAATGCGCTTTTCCAATCATGAGGGAATATGCGCCCCCAGAAGTATACGGGCGTAATTACCGGCTGCATAACCCTGCGCAGCGGGGGAGGGGCGCCGTCGAAGTAGTGCTCGTTCTCACGCATGTAGTCGCTTATGAGCGCGGCGTTGACTTTCGCGGCATCGGTGATCATGTCGGACGCGTCGAGCCTGCCTTCGCCGGCGTACGCCTGCGCCAGGTTGTACCTCGCCCTCGCGCACTTAGGGTACTTCGCTATAAGGTCGCGCAGAGAGTGGTCCATCCCGTCGAAGTCGCCTCGCAAAAACGCGATGTTTCCGGCGTACATCATGGCGGTATAATCGTTCGGCACGATTTTAAGGGCTTTGTCCACGGCCTCGGCGGCGGCCGTGTAGTCACCCTTTTTGGTGAGGCTGACACCGAGCGCGAGCTGGTTCGCGTAGCTTTGCGGCTGCTTAGCCGCGTTCGCGGAGATTTGTTCGTGCAGCCCGCCGGAATACCCCTCGTTGACCGCCCTGTCCAAGAGCGCCGCCGCGGAATTGGGCTCAAGGTTGTGCCGCAAAAAGTTTTTCGCGTAGTGGTCGAGCGGGCTCACGGCAAGGACCGCGCAGGCGAACAGCATTAATTTTTTTTCGGAGGGGCTCAGGAAGCGGTAGGTCAGAAACGCTATAAGCCACAGGCCCGGCAGGATTCCGAGGATAAGCACAGAGACGGCTATAGCGACGCTCGAAGCGGTGCGGAACCTGGGGGACGCCCTGCGGAAGAGGGCATCCCCTATATGGTGCGTGCCGGAGGGCAGGTATTTTATAGTGAAGACGAGGAACAGGGCGCAGATAAACATAAACAGCGTAACGCTTATGTAGCGGTAGACTGCGGAGATAAACGATAGCTGCGCGCGCCACGAGTTCAGCAAAACATTGAAAGATTCGGAGATAAAGCCGGGGGCCGCCCCGGCCACGCTGCGGGGGAAGTCGATCCCGCCCTTCTTGTAGGCCCACCACGGATGGTTCGGGTCGAACCTGTTTGCCCATTTGTAGCAGAAGACGGCCCGCTCGGGGGAGCTTTCGGCCATAATGTTCCCCATGAGCATGAGCTTTTGCGACAGCAGCGGCGCACGGGAGCCGCCGTTTCCGATAATCACCTTCTCTACGGCGTCGAAGGCTGCGTCGGCCCAGGGGTACTGCTCGTAGCGGACGAACTCTAAGGAGAGGAGCCACAGCGCTCCGGGGCCGGCCGCCTTCATGGCGCGCCCGTATTGTTCGGCGGCGGCGTTCCCGTCGTTGGAGACAAGGCCGCGCATGTAGTGGGGCCACGGGCCGGAGGACCCGGCAACGCGCCCCTCAAACTGCTGCAGGCCGTTTGCCTCAATCCACGAGTCAAACGATATAAAATCCTCCTCCGTCAAACCGGTGTTTTGCAGGAACCCGCTCCTCGCAGCAAGGGCGGATTCGATCTCGGCGGACAGGTATGGCGTCGCCCGCACGGCGGATGAAAAACAACACATCACCAGGAGCGCGGCGGCAACGCAGCTCAGAGCGCGGGTTCGGAGGGTCACAGGCAAAGCGTCTTCTAGGCCTTCGCCTCGATCTTGTTGACCAGCTTGTTCAGGCGGGACTTCTGGTTGGCCGCCTTGTTCTTGTGGATAAGGCCGGTCTTGACGCTCTTGTCCAAAACGGAAACGGCTTTTTTGAGGGCGGCGTCCGCGGACTCCTTGTCCTTGGCCTCTACCACGCCCCTCACCGCGGTTTTTACGCGGGAACGGTTGGCCCGGTTGGTTGCGTTGGCCTTCTTGCTCGTGCGGACACGCTTTTCAACTGACTTGTGGCGCTGCATTTACGTACTGCTCCTTTGTTTATTAGGTGACAAATATATCGTATTGCGGATGAATCAACAAATCCCCAAACACAATATAATAAATGCCGCCCCAAAATCAAAATAAAAAAATCAAAAACCTCACATTTTATACGTCGCCGCCGCCGCCGCCCTGTAAAACTCTAACCGCCGCGGATTCTCCCCGTAGAGGGCCCTGAGCGTAAAATGGCGCTTTTCCCAGCCTGCCATCGTACCCAATCTACGTACACGCCCTCAAAAAGCGCGGCGGCGAACATCGGGCGGGGAGCCTGTCTGAAACCGCCGGGGAGCCGGAACTCGCGGCGCTGCGGGGTTTCGCCGGCGCGGACGGGGTAGACGCAGTCATACAAAACGTGTTTGTGGGTGCGTATGACGAGGCAGTGGAACCGATTGACAAGCTGTTGGGGGAGATCTGACAATAAAAAAGGGCGGACACCCGCAGCCCGCCCTTTAAAATTTTAAATTAGTTCTTAATACAACGCACACTATTTAGATTTAATTTTGGTTCGGGGGCGTTTTCTATCCTGTTATCCAATGCGCCTATGAAGTGACTCCAGGCGTTGGTGCCCGCGTTGTCCTCTGTGGCGCTCCACCAGCTGCCAAACACATTGGCATTAATATCATTAACATTAAAACTATGAAAATCATAGTCTGCATTACCCCTGTATATGGCAAAACCGCCGGGCAGGGCCGAAAAACCGTACTCGTCTGTATTTGTGGTACCAATGATCCAGCCAGTTTTGGCTTTCAGTTTTGTTCCTGCCGTATTATTACCAGCAAAATTAATCAATGTCTCCCACTCCTCATTGCCGGGGAGATGCCATCCGGCGGGACAGGCTGTCGTCGCGGCATCCCAGTTGTATAATCTGCCGTATTTCTCACAATTAGTGGAGTCACGGTTATGACACATGCTGATTCCCAATAAGTGGGCAGAGAAGTTGAGGTTTTCCGCCATCCAGACTTGCGTGCCGATTTCCGTCATGCGGTACCTGCTTCCGTCTCTTGAATCGCGAAAATAAACCAGCTTAAAAAGCGCGGTTAACGTCTGGTCGCTATTCATCGTGAGCGTTATCACAGTGTCTGCGGATGTAGACGCGCCATCCCATTTAGTGAAGGCATAGTCCGCGCCCGCCGTGACCTTTATGGTAACCTGCGTACCGGTGGTATGGGTCGTAACTCCGGCAGTATCAACATTGTTGACAAGTACGGTTCCGCCATCAGCCAAACTTTTGACGATGGTCAGCTTATGCGCCCCCACGTGTACAAAATTGGCGGTGAGCGTTACGTTGCTGTGCATATTGAGCGTTAGCGAGGCGTTTTTGGAGGTCAGAGAGCCCGACCATTCCGAGAATACGTAGCCTACCGCCGCCTCGGCCCTCACGGCGGCCTGCGTCCCCGCGTTGTGGAGCGTGGTTCCGGCTGACTCCGTATTTCCGACAAACACCTTACCGCCCGCGGTAGGGCTGCGGGTGACGCTTAGTGAGTATTTGCCGCCCTCCCCGCTGTCGGAGATCAGCGTAAAGCTTTGAGCGGCGTTCACCCCCGCTGCGGGAAAGAACGTGCGCGTCTGCGTGCCGTACCCCTCGGCGGAGACGGTTATTGTCCACTCCCCGTAGCCGGCGTCGTCGGCCGCGCCTTTTCTTAATGATGGGTTGCCGGCCCCGCCATACGCGGCATTAATATTCAATGTGCCGCCGCTGTGGGTCAGCCTGGCGGAGAAAGAGCTGCCTTTCGTCCCCTTGACAGAGAGCAGGTAGACGCCGGCAGGGATGTTGGCCCTGGATATGCCGGCCGTCCCCTTTGCGGCAGACGCTTTACCGCTCAGTACCCGCTTGCCGTTCAACGAATGCAGGGAAACCGCCGCGTTTTGGTACTGCTGCGGATGCAGATTGATAGTAATGTTTCCGCGGCTGCGGCTGACCCACGCTCCGTCGCGGTCTTGTTTCTGCGGCCGGTGCAATACCGGCACATCGGACTGCTCGGATAGCTTGATGTTAAATGTTTGTTGTGCGCCGCCCGTCACGCTGCTGTCGGCGCCCGTGCCTCTGCCGTCAGGAGGATCAATCCTGACGGCAGCATCTACGTTCACGACAACCGGCACCTGCGCACCCACATCCTGAGAGTATGCGTATCCAGTAAGCACTGATACAAAAAAGAGCATAACCATAATACCGGAAACAGCGTACGCTTTCCCCCGGTTCCTGCTGTAAGCTAATGCTTTCATACACATACCCCTCTCATAATAGTGATTGTAGATTATACGATTAACGTATACCAACTTTTAAGGAAACCATCTCCTTTTTCCCGTCCGCCGTAACTATCGTACCCTTCACCAAATAGGTCCCGTTGGCTACCGCACGGCCCATAGCGTCCTTCAGATCCCAGGAACCCACCGTGCGCCGCGACGCGCTGCCTATGGCCGCGTTGTCGCTGATAACCAGCTTCCTGACGGCGTTACCGGCGGCGTCGAAAACCGTGAGCGTCGCATCGCCGAAAACATTGCCGCTCCAAAAGAGGTCTATACGGCCGGCCTGCCTCGCCCTCGGGTTAGGACCCGCGGTCAACGCCGCCGGGACCGGCCTCACCGGCGTTAGTACCGCCGTAACGTCAGCCTGGCCGGGAACCAGCTTGTCTGTCTCCTTTACCGCTACGCCAACCACAAATATGGCTTGAACAGTAATGTTGCCCGTAACATTTGTGTCCGTGCGCCGCGCCGCCTTGAAACCGTCGCTCCACTGAGAGAAAGTGAAACCTTGATCGCCAACCGCCACTACCTCGGTGCCGCTGCCGGTCTCAATAACAAGCTGCTCGGTGTTGCCTATCAAAGAACCGTTAGCCCCGGCGCTGTACTTCAAGGTGAACTGCCTGCCAAACCTGGCGGAAACAGCTATCGTGTCGGAAACGGGGAAACGGTCGTCGCGGGTGGCGGTCTTTACGCCGTCGCTCCACTCTATGAAGAAGAAACCGCTGTCGGGGAC
>Ga0209755_10005236_pt1 | contig 14836 bp, 11 predicted proteins | sample TergutCo191P1_FD_187301 | JGI IMG/M metagenome (GOLD analysis project Ga0209755, IMG submission 187301) | Cornitermes sp. P1 segment gut microbial communities from Petit-Saut dam, French Guiana - Co191P1 (SPAdes) (version 2) | ecosystem: Host-associated > Arthropoda: Insects > Digestive system... | reverse complement strand
ATACACGAGAGTTATGTGATACGACACATCTTGTCCTCGAATGGTCTGGACTGACGGAGATAATCAATAAATTTACCTACGAGTTCTTACGCCCAAAACACGTGGGTACGCTTACCACACTGTTTACAATCGACATTCACTTCGCACTTTGAACACATTTGCTGAGCACATATAAGGTTCGGAATATGCTCAAAGGACCCATCATGCTTTTCAAGGTCCTGTGTACACTCCATGTCAAAGAAGACATACATAAACCTGTCTGTCAGTTTGCTAAGTTTCAATGAAGCCACATAGCAAAAATGGCCTGAATGTTGCCTCTTATTACAATAATTACAAAATCTCTTGAAACATTCGTGTTTTGATAATATGTTACTGTAAAATTACAATTTTGGCATACTTGTCTCCACTGAAAGACTAACTTGTCTATCACTTTGAGGGTCAAATGATTCTGAAAACATATCTTACTAAGGAACCGCTTGTTGCATGTAGCACAATAATTTGACTGGTCCTTCAAACAGTTCGGTGTCGCCGTACACAGGGAGCAAGATCTGTCACACTTGTATGAGTTATCATATAAAGTGTCACATGCGTTTCAAATGTACTTTTTAACCATGGCAGCTTTGAGATTCGTAATCACATTGAACTGTCCAGCATTATATGTGGTACAATTTCTTGTTAGAAAGGTAATTTCCACTGAAAGTGACCCTATCAGGGCTTAAAGCATCATATACAATAATTATGTAGTCCGAAAGATAATTTTGAAACTGTTCAAGTTCCTTAAATCCGCCGCCGTTCCTCAAATAAGCACCGGAAGCACTTGAAAGATCTTGAACAGGTTGTTTCAATCATCTACCGTTCCTATATGATTTATAATTCGGGTCAACATTTCCCCTGGCCAAGGCGATAATTAATGCATGAGCCAAACACAAGAATGCTGCCATAACAACAACAATGCTCTTTTAATTGCGCTCACTACATTCAAAGACCGCCCTTTCGTCTTCTCAGCCATTCCACCGTTACCAGCATGGTGCAAATATACTTCAAGTCGGTCGCTCATGCCGAACCTCGCATTAGACTGAACGACGTTCCCCAGAACGCCACAGACCACTTCAGGCTGTAGCTGGTCACGGCGTCGGAAACTAATGCCCACCACCTTATCCTGAAAATTCTCAATGTTGCGAATTCTTAGACCCAGCAACATCATCAACTAAGTAGTTACTTAATGCAGTAATGCACCCCTTCAAATAAACAGTGGATCATGGTCTTCACCAGGGGCCTAAACTTAATCAACAAACTACGTCCTGTTGCATTAAATTTTGGAAAATATATGCTAGTCTCAACCAAAATTAAGAAGGTTGCTATTCAGTTATTCCCGACGCAGGACTGTTTCTACCAGAGGATGCCACCTCCGTCTCAGGCTCCTCCCTGCTAACAGAGGGAATTTGGGCTGTCGGGTTAACTCACTCTGTTCAGGAACAGTTTCTTAGCCATTATATGTTAATTCGAAAGTGAACCACTTACTTGAAATTATATATACAAACCAGTCGATGCAATTAAATATGCTGACAGGTGTGGCAAGCTGGTAGCTGTTGGTAGTTTAGTACTGATGTAGTTGTAGCAGGTAGCTATAGTCGTAGCTGGTAGATGTTAACAGTTGGGCTGTTGCTGTAGGAAACTGGTGCAAGTCTCAAGTAGTAATACTTGTATTCGAACTAAAGGACCAAAGAAGACTATAAAACACCCGTTAAAACCCTCTACTTTATACAAAATCCCCTCTAGACATGTTCCGACCTATTCAGGGTGCACCTATACATAAACGCGTGTGTTTCTTAATATCATCTAATGGACGTCATTTCCTGTCGGCATTTTCAAAGCGCGAGTCATAACCTTTTAGCACTGGAAGTCTAATGGTGAGGGTAAAATCTAACATTTGAAAAATGGCATGTTGCCTTTATCGATATTTCACAAACCTGAGTGATATTGTTCGTTGTGCCTTTTGTGGAGTGGAATTAGGTTAATGGCAACAGGAAGATGATACATTTAAAGACCACCAACGCTGGAGCCCGTCTTGTGAATTCATTAGTGGCCTATATGTCGGGAACATCCCTATTGATTCTTCCGACCAGCCTACCGCATCGTTTGAGCAGCTTACCCGAACTCGCGACGTGTGGCTCTCATTTCGAGTATAGAACCAATTTACATCCAGAACGTTGTAAGCATATTTGTTTGTAATTCTTCTTTTCGTAAGTGTGGAAATAATATAGCAAAGATTTCGTTGATTGAAAGTTTATATTCGTGTTGTGATGTGTGAAATTTCATTGTCGCGTTCTCCCATGGTGATTCGAAAGTGCAATCGTACAAACGTGCCAAATCCAGATTTTAAAGGAATCGTCAGTTCTGCACTTAATTGTTGAGTGTTTTATTATGTTCATTTTCAGTGTTTTGGTGACCTGAAATAGCGAATTCTGGACATCGATCATTTTGCCTAACCAAATAAGATATTAAACAATTTCGTTGTTTGGAAGTTTATTATCGTGATGTGATGTGTGAAATCTGCAATACCTCATTTTCCCATGGTGATTAGAACAATCGTGCATCCGTATGTAAACAAAGATGCTAGCTTAGCTAATTTCGGCATACAGTGTGGCTCTTAACCTAACTTTAACCTGCGATATATAAACAAATTACGTTGTATGTAAAGAAACATGGCGATTACCCTAATTTGAGTAGAATGTATGGCGCCATGTAGTACCAGTAGGCCACCTTAACATACCTTTAACCTCTCATAAGTAAGCATAGTGCGTAGCATGTAAACAAATCTAGCGGATTACCTAATTATGTCAGACAGTATGGCGCTTTGTATTATAGCGCCTGCTACTATTTCGAATGAGCGCTAAACTATATCCGCCATTTTTAATTTGTTCTAACCTAAATTTAAATTCCGTCTTTTTGAATATGGCTAGCAGCGCGGTATTTTTACAGATTGTTTAACCTAAGTTTTAATTTAAATTGACGCTTTTCACCATTTTACTATGTCCACTGGCGCGCTAGTTGTAAATTACACCCAACTTTAAAGTCCACTATTTTGAAAAATGGCTGCCAACGCGTTAACTAAAAAACTTCCGAAATAAACTCTTGTGTGCGTTTTATAAGTAACACTACACTATTTACCAGGAAAACATTATTAAAAGAGTCGCGTAATTTTATTTTTTGCTGCACAAAACGTAGAAATTTCCTTTCCATTGTTTAGTATACCGGCCGCTTAACTCAGGCAATCACCAAATAAACAACACAGCACTTATTCATGAGAGTAAGCAAGTTATAACATGTACACAAGTTCGCCAGCAGGGTTTAAATACCACACGCGGTCTCGAGTAGAATACCAACTCACTGACGAAATCTTTTGCCTCGGGCTGAAACGATTATAATTCCTTTACACACATAACATCACAAACCCCCTTACAAACTTGTTAATGCGCAGGCCAAACACATTAGCGTTAATGGCCCACAAGTACATTTCACCCCTCAGGCCAAATCAATTAGAGAGATAACAATCGCAAAAGACACAAGTTCCCGATCCCAACTAAGATATTCTGAACCCTGCTTTGGCATCAAGAAGGCCTGACTCCAGTACTTAAAGTTCAGCGTTCTAGCTTCTAGACCTGCTACTTATATTAGTCGGCGCTACTGTGATCTATACCTGCTAGCCAAATTTGCGGCACACTGAGAATTATCAGCCACACCATTCCACGGTACTATCTTCGAGACCTGCTAGCAACACCATTCTACGTTACTCTGTTAGACACAGCAGTTTGTGGTACTGTGGTTTGGTAATTAACATTCAAGTAAGTGATATTACAAATCAAACTATAATGCCAAATAAAGTGTTTCTTAATAGAGAGAGGGCGATGCCAACTGCTGAGGCTCCTTTGTAAGCAGGGCGGACATACCCTCTGCTACTAGAAACATCCCGGTGTCGGAACAGCTACCCTTCCGTATTTTGTATGAGACCTCAAAATCTTTTACAAAATTCAACGCGACCGTGCGTAGTTTGCTAATTAAATTTAATTCTTCGTGTGAAGAGCAAATCCCTGTTACCTCTGAAGGAATATATTACAGCTTTGACAAACTACGTAGTGGAAGACGTGCCGGGTAGGGATTTGGTGGGATTGAGAAAACGAATACTGAGAATGTACAGGATAAAGTGGTTGGCATTACTTTGCGCCCCGGGACCAGGTTAAGCCCGATGTTGTCTGGGGCTTACTCGAATGTGATTCAATGCAACGCAAGGTTGGGTCTTTGTGACTGTTTCGAAGTACATCTAGACCATGTTTGAATGCCTGCTGGAACGGTAAATGGTTTAAAAGACGAAGGGACGCTCATTGAATGTGATGAGTTCCATTATAAAGAGTATAGTTAGAAAGAAGGAGGATATTAACCGCTCGGTGTATGCAACTTTTATCGCTATTGCTCGTTTTAATGGTGACCCGGAGTACCAATCATTTAGGGATGGCACAGGCTTGAAAAAACCCTTTGAAGGTCTCTTGTGGGTTTCCGGTGATAATCTAGCTAATGACGGCGGCTTTCAAGAACTTCGGCATTTTCAAAAGTATCTTTCGGACTACAGAATTAATGTATTTGACGGTTTGAAACCAATAGGGTTGTTTAGCGGAAATTCCCTATCGGCTAAGAAATTAATTTACTATATGATCGGGACAATGAGCACTACAACGTGATTACTAACCTTAAGGGTGCTATGTATAGGAGGTACATATGTAAAGGATGTTTCACTTCCTACGACAGTACGAACAAATGTGACAAAGTTTGTTCCCTGTGTACTGCTACACCACCCTGTTATAAGGATCAGACCAAGTATTCTGGAAATGTAAAAGGCGGTTCCTAAGTGAGAAATGTTTTTAGAATCACATAACACTCAGAGTGAAAGACAAGCTAGTTTTTCAGCGGAGACAATTATTTCTCAAACGTATTTATTTGGTAATAACTGATGCGAAACATGTTTATTTTAAGATATTTTGTAATTTTTGTAATAAGCAACCTTTAGGCCATTTTTGCTACGTGGCTCCACTGAAACCTAGCAAGTAGTTTGACAAGTTTTTTTACGTTTTCTTCGATACGGAGTGCACACAAGAACTTGAAAAGCGTGATGGGTCTTTTGAGACTCTGCCGAACCTCATATGTGCTCAGCAAATGCTCTAAATGTGAAGCCGTGAATGATTTGAGTGTCGATTATGAACAGCGTAAAAAGCGTTCCATACGTTCTAACAAGACCCCATATGTAAATTTGTAGACTATCTCCAGCTGTCCGGATCGTTCGCGGATATGGTTTCTGTTATTTCATACAACTGTCGCGGATTTGACGCAAAGTTTATTGGAAGGTTTCTGGAACAGACTTACGGTAGCAACATTCTTATTATGGTTGTCGAGAATCTCCATTCTGGATTCAGCTACCTGCCTGCCAATGAGTCTCAAGATCATGCTCATATCATTCGATCTCACATGCAAGAAGCGGTACTACTCCCATTTCTTCTACACTGCCATCAATTTGGCCCAATTATGTGGGCTGTCATTCCAAACGCAGTACAATGGTGCAGATTTTACTTCTGGTGACGACCGAGCTCAATTTTCGGCCAGTTATGCTGTTGTTAAGGTCAAAAGTTTTAACAATGCGTAGAATTGTTCTCCTACTGCAAGGACGACGTCAATGTACTGAGGCAGGCATGCTGTGCATTTCGTAATTTGTTTTTGAAATTCTTCAAGATGGAACACATGGCAAGCCATTACAAATCGTCCATTTGCAACAAGGTGTTCCGTACGATGTTTCTAAAACTAGATTCTGTAGGTATCATCCCAAGAGGGGTTACCATATGGAGGATAACCAGTCTGTTAAGGCTCTTCAATGGCTGTCGTACATTGGTCGCACGCGTAAAAATATTCATACCGAGAATGGGAGGGAAGTTTATTTGGCTGGGGTCTCGAATGTGAAAGTTAATGATACTGCACAGAGACGAATGATGTTTTTGAGTACCTTCGGTGTTTTGGCATGGGTGTCTGCATGCCCAATCGACACAAACACATGTATAACACTGAGGAAACTTTGCAGAAAAGATTTCAGGAAACTATAGCGAGGTTGCAGAATATCGAGAACGACGGTTATAATGTTGTTTCGGTCTGTGGAGTAATTTTAGAAAACTGTTGAGCGAAAATGTTTTTCTTGAAAATGAACTTTACTCGCACCCCTATGTGAAGACCACGCCAATAAATATTTGAGATGCCTTGCAGGGGGGTAGAATCGAAGCTAGCAAAACTTGTTACAGAGTCGAGGAAGGGGAGAAGACCACTATGTGGGAGCTATAAGTGTGTACCCCTACATTTGTAAATGTGACAAGTTTCCATCGGGTCACCCGAAAGTGTACTTGGGTGCAGACTGTCGCCCTAACTTTTTCGATAGGGAGGGTATCATCAAACGCACGGTTCTGCAACTTCTTTTCTGCTTTGGCCGACACAAAGAATGAAGGAGATTTTAAGCACCGATGAGTAGCTGTTTATAGTTGGCACATGGGTATTTCATGAGTTCAGCAAGGCCGTAGAGATGGATTATGGTCTAGTGGACATGTTCGAATTTTGGGAATATGAGGTTACATACTTTGACAAGGACTCCAATGCTGAAGTACTTTCTGCAGAGTACGTAAACATGTCCCTGAAATTCAAACAGGAATAATCTGGCTACCCATCCTGGGTTCAAATTGAAGATGACAATACCAGATACATTAAGGTCTACCGGCGCCAGAGGGAATTGCTCTAGACAAGAAATCCATTTATTAAACAGCCTGGCAACGAACTTTGGAAAATTCAAATTGAGCTCAATTTGGAGTAAACAGTAGATAGTAAACTCTCTAAGAAAGAGTTTACTGTTCACATCTCCGTGTACCGAAGTGACAAAACTCATATTTCCGAATGACGATTTGGCATGGGGCTCTTGGATGATTCCTAGGACAACGTTGCCGCAGGGAAAAACGTTAATGTTGAAGTTGCTGCCTACGTGATGATACAAGTTCGGATAAAACTGTACGAGTATCTTAGTATATTGGGGCAGTCTGTTTTGTACTGTGATTTAGACTCGGTCATAATTCAGACGGATAACGACCCCACAAATTTAAAACAGGGATTATCTGGGTGACCTCACAAATGAGTTGGAGTTGTAATACACTAATAAAATGAAGAATTTGTTTCGGGTGGCTTTTTCGGTATTTTGCCTCTCAACCAGAAAGCGTGCAACAAAGTGTGAAATGAAGGTTATAACCTTGAATTGAGAATTCAAAGGTTATAAACTTTGCAAAATTGAGGAATAATATTCTGGAAAATTCCCCGTCCATGTATTACACAATCCGCGTAAGATCAAACGGAAACACGGTAGTGTAGGGATTTCGGAACCTGGGACTAATGTGTACAAGGCTGTCTTGACGGTCGCAATTGGTATGCAATGATTCAATTACTATGCAAATTATTTGGTTTAGACTGATTAACTCCTAACAATTTTGTTTTGGTCCCGCTAGACACTTGACGCTTATTTGGTCGGCCATTTTTAAATTATTACATTTTCTAATATTTTATAACATTTTACAATATTGCAGCTATTTTTAAATTATTACATTACTTTAAACCCACCATTTTTTACAACTTTACCTAACAATATGGCGGCAACTTTTTTATTGTTTTGACTGGTATTCTTCAAAAAGAGTGTTCGAGTTGCATGATTCTCGACTCATCATTGAAAATTGTATGTTCGAATCCCACCTCCTGAACCATTTCTTTTTTAAGGATTCTACCCCAGATATATTATTTTGAGGATTAATATATAGACACACAAATTACAATTTTTTACAATACAAATTTTGTACTATTACATACATTTCAAAGAAGAAACACAATATAAGATATTAAAAGAAAAAATATATTTGAAATATGCGTACAAATAAAATTATCCGTACTTATAAGCATGTATTTTGCGCAAGACTGCTTTTTATATGTTAGTTCATCCCACAATTCATTGAAATCAATAGAATTTATGTTTGGAGGTGTACCAAACCACTTTAATTCAACACACTTATCTCGCAACCCCACAAGTTTATTTTGTAGTCTACAAAACTTGATCACTTGTCTTTTCTATTAAAGCACTCGCTAAGTCCAATTGTGACTAATCGTTTGCTTAGATAAACTTGGGTGTTCTCACTTACAATTTGTAGATACCGGCCACAGCACATTGACAGTTTTGCCGCGGGTCACCAAGTTCCAGCACACCATTCTTTGATATATTGTTGTTGAATTTCACCAGTATGAACCACTGTAGGTCATTCAGCACCACATGGCTGAAGAACTGCATCTTTCCCTGTGGTTTTAATTCCTCATACTGGTAGGCGGCGACCTACATTGTCTCTTGCTCGTTGAAGAATGTACTGAGAAGTAACCACGGCATCTGGAAAACATCAATGATATGCAGGCTGAAAAGGGCACTTTTGCACACTGTAGGCTAAGAATTTTAAAGTTTAGCCATTGAGCTAATGAATAGGCCGTCCGCAAAGCACAAGCATGTCTGAACTTGTGAAACGCAAACGTGCAGCTGATGTCTGGTAGACTTTTGTAATCTAGTGGAGGGCATCCTAGTTGGGTGATACCAATAACTGTACGCTCTGTGAGACCACTAATAATTCGTTTCTTTTGAGGCCCGACGCAATAGACTGCAACGGCAAATGATAAAGCATAGTTTCCAGCTTTGAATATAGTTCATCACCATCATTCCAATTTCACCCATGGTTAATAGCCCGATTCATTCTGGCGTTAAACGCTGGTACTTCTTCCCAGATATACGGTTTCTTAAACACATACGATGAGACTGTTACTGTGGGAGTCAACAGCAACCAACTCCTTGACCACGAGTTCACCTTCTCCCCTTCCAAGAATATGAAGTCAATCAGTAAGAGAGACACTGCAGACTGATAATCGTGATTGAACTTTTATTTATATATGCGTTTTGCACGACCGGTGCTGCTGCTTTTCCAGCCTGCTGCAAACAGGTTTCTCTCGAAACTGAACGAGCCTTTTTATCACTGCAAAAAAAACATGTACACGAATGACGTCATCGATTGTCCCCTGGCTCTGTGTAGGGCGTAGATGCAGCAATTGTAACCGCAGACATTAGAAGTGAGTCCCTGTAGTCTGTAGCCTTTGAATGTCCAAGATATTGAGTTGCTTTAGAGTAATGCCATGATTTCGAGCTTGTAGGTTGGGAAACCGTTCGAATCAAAATATTCAGCATACCAAGAGTCAGAAATACAAACAGCTTCCCAATGCGAACTGGAAAATGAAGATAATGATTGAAGGCTTTATAAATTTGGATGGTAAAAGATCAATTGGATAAACACCTTGAAAATACTTTTCCTTATGGCAAGCCATTAAAATATCGTCCATTTGCAACAAGGTGTTCCGTATCGATGTTTCTGAAACCAGATTCCGTACTTATTATCTGGAGAGTGTTTTACCGTTTGGGGTATCGCCAGTCTGTTGAGGCTCTTCAATGGCTGGCATAAATTGGTAAAACGCGTAAAATTGTTGTTGCCAGTAATGGATGGGAAGTTCATTTGCCTGGGATCCCTTTAGTGAAGGTTGATGGGTACTGCACAGAGACTAATGAAATTTTTGAGTACCTCGGTTTCTTTTGGCATGGGTTTTTTGCTTGCCAAATCTACACAAACACATCGAGAAGACTCAGGAAGCCTTGCAGTAGTTATGAGGAAACAAAAACCGAGGTTGGAGGATATCGAGTTCGCGGGTTAAATCTTGTCGGTCAGGGAGTGTGAGTTTAGAAAACGTTTGCTCGAAAATGCTGGTCTTGAAAATGAACTTTACTCGCACCCCTATGTATAGACCTGCCCAGTATTTATTTGATATGCCTTGTACGGGTTTAGAGCCGAAGCTAGCGAAATATATTACAGATTCTAGGGAGGGGAGAAGATCCACTATGTGGACGGTTTAAGTCTGTACCCGTACATTTGTAAATATGACAAGTTTCCATCCGGTCCCCCGAAAGTGAACGTAGGTGAAGAATGTCGCCCTGACTGTTTGGATAGGGATGGTATAATCAAACGTAAGGTTCTGCCTTCTAGGAAATTGTATGATATATTCTTCCGTATAGAAGCAACTTCAAACTACATTGTGTTCTACTTGTGCCTACAATTAATGAAGGAGATTTAAACATTCTCATGACGAGAGGTGTATAGTTGGCACTTGCGTAGTTGATGAGGTACGCAATGTCGTAGAGATGGGTTATGGTCTAGTTTACATGTTCGAATTTTGGGAATATGAGTTTACGTGTTTTGACAAAGATTCTAATCATGGAGATCATTTTGAAGAGTACACAAACATGTTCCTGAATTTGAAACAAGAATTATCTGGATACGCATCCTGGGTTCAAAGTGAAGAAGACAAGGACAGATACATTGAGGACTACCGTCGCGCAGAGGGTTTTGCTCTAGACAAGAAATCCATTTCAAAAAATGAGGGTCAACGAATTTTGGCTAAAATCAAATTGAACTCAATGTGTGGTAGGAATGCACGAACTATACAACAATTGTAGACTTAGTGAAGGAGTTTGCTATCTGTTGACATGGCCGGATACCGAAGTTACAAACATCATATTCCCGAATGGCGACGTGGCATGGGCTCTTGCATATATTCAAAGGACAACGTAGCCGCAGGGAAAAACGTTAACGTTGAAGTAGCTGCCTAAGTGACGACACTAGTTTGGCTAAAAGTGTACGAGTATCTGAGTAAGTTGGGGCAGTCTGTTTGTACTGTAATACAGACTCGGTCATCTTCATTCAGAAGGATAACGAGGCCACGAAAGTTAAAACAGGGGATTGTCAGGATGACCTCAGAGATGAGTTGGAGTAGTAAGTTTCTATTATGTTGAAGAATTTGTTCCGGTGGCCCAAAGAACTATGCGTTTTCGGTATTTTCCTCTCAACCTGAAAACGTGCAACAAAGTGTAAAGTAAAGTGTATAACCTTGAGTTGAGAATTCAAAGGTTGTAAACTTAGCAAAGATGAGGGATACGATTCTGGAAAACACCCTGCCTGTGAATTACGCAAATAAGTAAGATCAAACGGAAATATGGTGGTGTAGTAATTTCGGAGCCGGAAACGAAGGAGTACAATGTTGTATTTATGAAGCGCCGTCTCATGTATAACCTTGACTCCATTCCATACAGATATATTTTTTAATGATTTATTAGTAATAAGTATAAATGGTGTCGTTTTAGTCACTATACTTTATTTCGCAAGACTAAGAAGCTGCTACATCATTCACACAAATGGTCGCTGTACCTAGTAGTTGTGGGAAATCTTCGATTGGTTTACGAATGTTGAATTGCAGGGAGCAACATTGTGACATTGTTTTTGAAAATATTGTGTGGTATCATAGTGAAAACAACGTCCCGCATCATTTAAAAATATTATTTGTTAAAGGTATGCCAGACTTTCAAAACGCCGAAAATACACCGTCGCTTTTAGTTTTCGATTATTGATGGACTATACCTATTCAACAAAGTTACACGGCTGTTTATCAATGGATCAAATGATTGTAACATTAGCCTGGTACTAATTAGAAATAACGTGTACTGACATATTTCATCCTCGCGTGATATTTCCTTAAATAGCTAATATATAGCTGTGTTTAACAATCCTCCAGACAAGACTCAAATCGTGCACTTGGCCCGAGAATTCCACCCCGAAAACATTTCCATTTTTCACAATACGTACTTCGACGTATTTAAAGATCCGTATACTTACTAATTATTGGACTTGACACAATCGATTAACGATCTTTTGAGACTTAGGACAATGATTTCTCCGGGGGAACTAGGGAAGTGTTTGCACCTGTTCGAATCAATGAATCGTTTGAAATCCCACCTACAAATCCTTCACGTAATTAAAAACGCTAAACCCAAAGCCAGACGTGCGTTAGTGGATCTGCTGACGGCGACTCGATAAAGCTATTGTCGCGTGTGCAATACATACACTAATGGAAATCATAAACTAAACAAAGACGAAAATAGTAATTAAGTAAATTTATGAATCGTTTACGTGCGTTGTTTAATCCTACGACTATTTTCAACAGTAAACGGAAACTTTCTGTTCAAAAGGTGGGATTATAGTTCCACAGCTTAATAGCATATTGTCAGGTTTAATAGGCACACTAATTAATAAAGACAATCAAATGGCGTTGGAGCGTATGATTTTAGTACCTCAGGAATTGTGAGAAAACCGCGCTCAAACGCCACCACCTTTTAAAAAATACTTAAAAGTAAAGATCTCAGTTATAATAAATGATCCGAAATTCGTCTTCACAAAGACCCTTACTTGATAAATGAAAAACAAGTGCGGGAACCCATTATACAAACTGGAGGTACGAAACCTAATTTTAAAACAAAACCCAAAATTATATGCATATTCGGTTCAGTGTCTCTGTTTAAAACAGAATCTATATAAGAAACCGATGTTTATTCTATTCATTCAGAGTATATTCAAAACGTGCTGAGCCGTAAAGTATCGCATGAACCTACGTTTGGTGTGTATCAAGATGATACAGACGGTCCTTTTAAAGCAGGAAGTTGAAAATTATATATAGCGATAAACATATTTTAGATGGCAGAAAATACAAGTCAAAGTATTGACAAAGTCTAAGTCCGATAGGAACTTGGTCACTATTCAGAAAAGACAAGAATATAAACAAATATTCTTGCACTCTAACGCGCAGAGTTAATTATAGTCGCACACGTAAGATTAAAGCAAACAAGGGTCTTAAATATACGCGGTTTATTTCACAACTGTTTACTGATAAAACCAAGTGCCTTGGGAGTTTGTGCAATAATGTCTCTGGGTAAAGTTCATTACGATCCTAAACACGCCGCAGGGTTTGGTTCATTACCACAGTTAGTTTAGGCTGGTAAAAGGCATAAAATATGTGTAGAAGAATGGTTGTCGTGTCAGGACACGTACACTTTGAATAAACCTGTAAGGAAGATGTTACTAGAAAACCTTCTACGGTTACAAGTATTGATATATGAGAAATGGAACCTGCAGAATTAAGTTCCCTTAAACGTAATATACATATTTTCACGTTATGACTGGAGCGCAACTCTTAAGGACAAGACTTACCTCAATTGCAACAGTTTTAATTTTTTAAAGTGATATTCAATTACGATACAGACGGACAAGTGTACTGAATTTGTTAATGCAACTGTTCAGTAGTTCGTGAAGCGTCAGGGAGTAAGTTTTCATAGGACACACATCCTCGACATAAAAGGCGCCATTGTCGAACGCTTTAACAGAACTTTAAAGACCAAGATGTGAAAATATTTCACCAAGAATACGTACCGTTACTGTTACGATATATATAAACCTTTAAAAGTTTACGACTGTGCATTCCGCTATATGTATGTATCTGAGCGAATTTAGCTTTCACTCAGTGTTGCGAAAGTTGTTTACCTTGGGGGTTATAATTCCTCACGGTCGTGTTAAATCAATAGTTGGAGATCTTGTGATGATAACGAAAGTAAAGGTAATGTTTGCAAAATGACAAAAACAAACATTTTCAACTGAAATATGTAGGGTTGTCAAGGTTATTCAGCACGTGCCTTAACCTGTTTACGAACTCTCTGACATGCAGGTTCTTCCTATCGAAGGCCAGTTTTACAATTCTGAGCTTGTTAAGTTTACTGTATCACACGTAACCGAATTCCAAATGGGTATAATTATGGGCACACTAAACAAGAGCGGTACTAAACAACATCCTGTCATGTGGAGTGGATACGACGAGACGTTAAATCTTTTGTAAACACAACCAATATTAACCCTGCTCTGGTAGCATAGGGTATGTGTTACCCCAGTCCTGTTTGACTCACCTTCGTTCTGAAACTCACGAATACAGACATCCCTTTTTAAGTATTTTTTCTTAAGTCTTTCCTTTCAATGTCTCACACATTCGCCAGGTTTTGTCTTTCCGTTTATTTTTTATTTATGTTTATTTCCCCATTGGGGTCAAATGGACCCCATAGTACCTTCCATGTAATATAGATAATTGTCTGCAAATTGCAAAATATGCAATATGTGTAGAAATATGTCACGTGGCATGTTCTATCAGTAAAATTGTCTACCATTTCGCGTTATAAACAAAGCATTAGTCAGCTGGGGAAAAAAAGCGAAGTTGCTGTGCGTAAGACATAGATCACGGTATTGTGAGGGGAATAGTTGACAGAATGGCACCATTGTGGGTACGCAGAGGAGAACACTGACCTTCAAGTGCCCTGCAGCATATAAGAAATCTACGCAGTTGTATCGTATAAGGGTTAACAAAATTCCTCCCACCATCGTCTCACTGTTTGCGACGTCGTTCGGTCTCAATGCGCGACGCGTTTAGAAAGCGTTCGGTTGCAACGGGATCATGGCAAAACGACGGGATTTTCGAGCAACGACGTTCTGGCTTGTTTAGATGTGTTAAGTGACGTCGATAGTGAATATGTGGTCGATATTGAACATAATTTGAACTGGGATGGAAGTGACCCCGATTCCAAAGTAGTGCCAGGTTCCTACAGTGAAATAAGTGCAAGTGAATCAGATTTGGAAGAGAAGCAAGATGTTGACAGTGGTGCAATTTTTGCAAAAGATGGTTACGTGTGTTCGCAGAAGCCAAAAGCTGTCAGAAGAACACCAATGAACGATATTGTCAAAGAGAAACCAGAACCGAAGGGGAATGGATGTCA
>Ga0209755_10005235_pt1 | contig 14837 bp, 14 predicted proteins | sample TergutCo191P1_FD_187301 | JGI IMG/M metagenome (GOLD analysis project Ga0209755, IMG submission 187301) | Cornitermes sp. P1 segment gut microbial communities from Petit-Saut dam, French Guiana - Co191P1 (SPAdes) (version 2) | ecosystem: Host-associated > Arthropoda: Insects > Digestive system... | reverse complement strand
CTTCAAACGCTGGCTTCGCAGTAATTCGTGGCGATTTCCGTGTTTTGATTTTGCCATTGAAAGTTATTTTTATGCATTGCAATGTTAAATTGACTAACTATAACTTGCCGCAAGGATTAACTTTTTATCCTGATGGGCTGATTTCTGGAATACTGGAGCAACAAGGCATTTTCAACTTTGCTGTGAGCGCAACTAATCTTGGCGGTCATGATATCGCGCACTTGTCGTTGACTGTGTACGAACTCCCCGCCGTAACTTCTGGCTTGTCCAAACTTGCTACGTATGGACTGCCGTACAGTCACACTCATAACTATACAGGCTCAACCCCTATTACATGGCAGATAGTAGGTGAATTACCACCGGGGCTGACCTTTGACCCGCAAACCATGACTATCTCCGGCACACCGATACAAGCGGGATTATTTGATTTTACCTTTCGAGGTACAAACGCCGCAGGAGTACAGGAAACATCAGCAAGTATTGATGTACGGAAGTTGCCGGGTACAGATTCAATTATCTTGGAGAGTGCTGTATTATATGTACCCTATTCAGCGTTTATCGAGCCAAGTGGTTCAGCACCGTTTACATTTGAACTAGTCGAGGGCGAATTACCACCGGGGCTTAGTCTGGACTATGTAACAGGTGAAATATACGGAACTCCGGAAACCGAAGGAGATTTCGCCTTTGCGGTAAGCATTACAAATATTGTAGGGACAAGTATTTCAAATGTTTTCATTCGTATAAACAAGCCGCCGGAAATAATCACATCAAATGATGAAACCATTCTTGTGGCGCAGAATCGCATGACTAGCTTCGGACTGCAAGCCATAGGTTCTACTCCAAAGCAGTGGACTATCGCAAGCGGTCAACTTCCGCGTGGATTTGAGTTGAAAACACACCAAGGGGTTATCGCAACAAGCGGCTCGACTGCTCATGGGGTATATCCTTTCGCTGTGCGAGTGGAAAATGCCGCTGGGTATGACGTTGAGATTTTCACAATCGAGGTAGTACCTTCGCCTGCGATAACAAACGCAGAGCTTTCTAAAGCGTTTAAGAATGAAGTGTTCTCCCATGCCTTTGAAGTAACGGTAAGCAACAGTATCGAAACATCAATCAGGATTTCATCTCCGTTGCCGCCGGGATTAAACTTCAATAGTGTAACAAGAGAACTACACGGCGTACCCACAAGAGTAGGATATTTCCCGCTGTTTGTAGTGGTCGAAAGTATTCTTGGGGATATGACGTATGAAATTATGCTAGAGGTATGGTCGAGAGAAGAACTACCCTGTGGTACAGTCATAACCACTCATCCGGACGGAACAATCGTGACAGAAAAGCCCTGCGGAACAATCATCACCGAAAAGCCCTGTGGGACAGTTATAATATATCCAGATATACCAGATGAGCCAATCCCACCCCAAAGACCCGGCGGCGGTGGAAACAATAATAATTCCGAAGGTTGGTGGCAAGGCGGGCAGTCCGGCAATGGTTCTGGCGATAGCTCTACCGACAGCGAAAATAATAACAATGTCGGAAGCGGAAACCAAGGCAGACAACCTAATAGGCAACCCGGCAGAGGTACAGGCGCTTCTACTGCCAACAATGATATAGCCAACGCCGACCAAAGGGATGATGATTTTGTCGATAGTTACGCAGATAGCTATTACGAAACTGAAAGCCTATATGATGCATCTGTTAATTACCCCGACTATGATTTCATCATTAATGAAGCCATTACCAGCGACAACGACACAAATCAGCTTGAACGCCTAGAAAGCAATTATTACATAAGTGCTGCACAAAATGCGGCTCGCAATAATATAAGCGAGACTACAAGCCGTGGCAATCAGCCAGTCAGCACTTCCAGCAACATCTCTATCAGCGACAGAACCGACAATTATATCAACGGTAGCTGGAATCCTAACCCCAGAGTTGCTAACGATACCGACCATGCGCTCATGTTAGCCACGGAATCTTACGAAAATAATTATCACTTAGATTCCGAGGATAGCCTGCAAACCACTGAACCACTAGACGAAGATAGGCGCGGATTTGCTTCTATGCTACTAGATGCAATCTTACAAGCTTCTTCATTAGCCATATTAGCTGTGCTAACCCTCTTATTCTGGTTCATCCTACTTTGGAAGCGTAAAAAACAAAAAGACCGGAAAGACAAAAACCAATTAGATTACCCGCAAGCATAGGCACGGTGACACGCTAAAGCGTACCACCCAAGCCGTAACCGCCGCACCCTCTTCCTTCGGACAAGGAATCCCTGCGGCGGTTTTTGCTTTTGCGGGAGTACCCGCACCCCTATCCGTGGGATTCTCCCACACCCTCATAAAAAGGAAGTGAATAAAACATGGCAGAAAATCAAAAGTTCTATAACATTTCCGACTACAGCAACAGAATAGAACCCGGCGATAGACTTAAAATGGAAATTTCCATCTATCCCAACAGAGAAGTATCGGAAATATCACAACTAACCATGATACCGCTAGAACAGCTACAAGACCTACGTGAAGAAAGCGCAACGGCAGAACAAACTATTTTTGATAACCTCCGCGAATCAGCAAGAGAGTGGGAAACCCAAGCAGCCAACACTCTGCTACTCGACTTGGCTATCGAATACTCACGCATCCCCGCGATTCAACATACCTCTAACCAATGGGAGAACAGCGAACATGATTGGCACTCTATAAGCAACATGGTATACAAAATGGGCTATCGTATTTCCGCAGACACACGCTACGACAGAGAAACAGAAACATCTATCCCCTTTGCTTGGTATGTATCTTGGGATGTTGTCACCAACAGTCCAGACCGACGAAGCTATACAAAAATCGCGGGGCAGAGCAGGAAACGCTACACCAATGAAGCAGAACTAGAAAAATACATAGCAGGGCGTGTAAAAGCTTACTCACATCTGTTTACAGAGATATCTCCGCCAATCCCCCAAGAATACACTCACCACTTTCGTGTGAATGGTCAGTTATTACCGGGCTACACGATAGAAGGCGAAGAATCTAACCACATTATTCCTACAGAAAAGGAGCGCGACACCATGTTTGAACCCATTAATATCAAAATATCAAATCTCGAAAACACAGAGAGCGCATGGCTGAAACTACCCGCCACTGCTGAACAATTTAATCTTGCCACAGAACGTATTGGAGCGCAAGACGATAAATTTATAATCAGCGAGGTCGAACCGCAAATACACCTGTCTGCCGCCTGTGCAAGCAACGCAAAAGTAGAAGAACTCAACCATTTGGCGGCAATTACGGAGGATTTTACTGACGAGCAAGTAGCGAAACTTAACGCCATCATCAAAATTATACCTGACCCAGAAGATATCAACAGTATTATCGGACACGCCAGTAACATAGATTTTCATGAACTCCACCCCAACATAACCACACACACCGAACTCGGAGAACATGTCTTTGAAAAATCCGGACTTATACAGATACCACAAGAATGGGCAGAAGCTGTTGACCGTGAAAAACTGGGGCAGCTTGCCGCAGAAAATGAAAAAGGCATATTCACAGAGCAAGGCTATATAGTAGAAAGCGGCGAAGAATGGAAGCCTGTTACTGAAATACCAGAGGATTACCGAATAGCGCCGAAAATTGAATATGAAACTGCCGTTGCCGTAACTCTACCGCCAAAAGCACAACCTAATCCCTCGACACCCTTCATACTCGAAGCCAATAACCCCCGCGACAAGCTGAAAGAAATAACAAACAAACTCGAAAATGGTATTAAAGAGATTTTCAAGAGCGAAAAGTATATAAACTATCTCAAAACTCTATCAAAATTTCACAGCTACAGCATGAACAACAGCCTACTAATCGCCATGCAAAATCCCGCTGCAACCCAAGTAGCCGGATTCAACGCTTGGCAGAAAGATTTCAAACGCACAGTCAAAAAAGGCGAAAAGGGCATGAAAATCATTGCTCCCGCGCCCTTCAAAGCAAAAAAGCAAGTCGATAAGCTAGACGCTAATGGCAAACCTGTAATCGGCACGGACGGTAAACATGTCAAAGAGGAAAAAGAAATCACCGTTCCTGCTTTTACAGTCGCCACAGTCTTTGATGTATCACAAACCGAGGGCGAACCGCTGCCACAGCTCGGAGTTAGCGAGCTATCCGGCAACGTAGATAAATACAAAGAATTTTTCGCGGCAGTAGAGAAAACGTCACCCTACCCAGTGGATTTTGAAAAAATCGCCACAGGCGCGAAGGGCTATTTCCATCTCGAAGAAAAACGCATAGCTATCAACGAGAATATGAGCGAATTACAAAATCTGAAAACACTCATCCACGAAGTAGCTCACGCTAGGATTCACGACATAGATAAAAGCGCTCCTAATGATGTCCCGCAACCCGACCGCCGTACCCGCGAGGTAGAAGCCGAAAGTATCGCTTACACTGTCTGCTAGCACTATGGACTTGATACTTCTGACTACTCTTTCGGCTACATAGCGACATGGAGTGGCGATAAGAAGCTGGACACGCTAAAATCTTCTCTTGATACCATCCGTAAGGAAGCTGACGCGATTATCACCGAAGTTGACAAGCATCTTGCGGAAGTGATGCAGGTCAGAGAACAAACCGCCGAGCAAGTTGCACCGTCCATAGACTTAAAAATCGTTGCTGATTACGTTCAAAAACACTATGAAGCAGTAAAAGTCGCCAAGCCCAACACAAAACAGGGTGAAGCGGCTTTTTCTACGGCAATACATAAACTGGAACAGACCAACGAGCGCATACCAACCGAACACCCACAACTAAAAGCCCTACTGACCCACGCAGCCCAAAGCCCAGACTTACCTACTCTAAAGAACCGCATGGAAGCACTTAACACCAACTTCATCCAACGCCATACCACTCCACAGCCTAGCATCCAACAGCAGCTTGCAGAAAGCAAACAACAGCTTGCCGAGCAAAAATCAAACAAAGCAAGAACGACCAACATAAACAAAAACACAGGATTGGGGGACTAATTAATGTCTATAATGAATTTCACAGCCGAGGAAACAAATCTAATCGCCATTTATAATACCGACACACGCACAACTACGCTTGAATGGATTGATGCTGCACTTGAATACATGGATGAGGATATGATTACCATAGCCGAGGGCGCTATCCGAAAGCTGTTCGCTCTGACCGAATCTGAGTTTATCGAACTGCAATTCACGCCAGCAACTGATGCAGACGAAGTGAACGAATATGACTAAACTAAGTAGCCTAGAGCGAGAAACTGTTATCCTATTCAACGAAGCCGAAAGCAGCGCCGAAATCGAAGCCCACAACAAAACCATGAAGCGTCGGCTGGAAGCTCTCCGACAAAAATATCCAAATGAAATCATCCTTGTACGAAGCGACAACTACGCGAGTGTTTATACCTTCCCTAAAAAATGGCTAAAAATCATCCCACAGCGCAGAGTAACAGAAAAACAGCGGAAACATCTGGCAAAAGCCCGCATCCGCACAGAGTCATAGCAACCTACCAACGCGCAGTAGCGCGGCTAACTGCATTTTCTTGGCAGTCAGCCGCGCTCCTGTTTTTTTATTGTGGGATTGTACAGAAACTCCTATTAAAATAGGGGTTTTCGTGGTGCAGATTCACTTTGCCATACTAATATACCCCACGAAACGAGGTTTCTAAAACTTCTATTTCAATAGCGTTTTCTATATGCTGGTTGAAACCGCACGGATATTCACACATCCCAATTCTTTAGGGATTTTGTAATCCTCATTTCTCGCAAAATACATTTTGCAGTCAGCACTGTCTATTAGATATCTAAAATACTCCAACACATTTAAGCCTAATATATTGACAGAGTTTATCCCGCTCTGCTCGGTCATTTTTGGAATTGCAACCTTTACACCATCTAATATTTTTCCGCCTATCACCAATCCCGGTATCTCTACTAAGGCAGCCTTACACTCTCCGGCATAGCCCCTAAGTATAATATCTGGGTTTATTGGGGTCAGTTTGTTAAAACCAAACCATTCAGCAGTATACGGTGTTATAACGGTTAGGTACGCTCCTGTATCAAGCATAAATGTAATTGTGTCGTTAGCATGGCTTTCTTTTGCATAAAATGCCGGAATAGGTATATAATAGTGACCTTCTTCTTCTCTGTACAATATATTTTCAGAAGAATCATATTGAAATTGCATTACACCACTCATGCTAACTGACCTCTTTCCTTAGCAAGTAGCGAAGCAAGAAATTTGTTGTGGGTAAGCACCATATCGCAACGATTTTCATACTTTGGGTCTTTGAACTTATCGTAAATACCATCTTTTATACCATCAAACGGCACAGCACCTATTACGACAGGGATGCCGTCTATGAATCCATTAGTTTCCGTAAATCTGGCGTTGACAATAAACACCCAATACCCATCATACAATTCTTCTATTGCTTGGCTTGTCATAGGCTCGGTATGCTCTACAAGCTTATATGTCTTTTCCATATTTCAAACCTCCTATCTTCTTCTAGGTCTATTATATCACTTCATAACTCTACGTGCATGTTACAAGTTCCAAAAATTAACTCGAACAAATAGTTGCAAAAAGAATCTATGTTCGCTATAATACACAGACTACTCCTGCGAGGTGGTCACATGAAGTCAAATAAAGTTATCTTTCACATTGACGTAAATTCTGCGTATCTGGCTTGGGAAGCCGTCGAGCGTTTGAAGTCAGGCGAATCCCAAGATATTCGTAACATCACATCCATTGTCGGCGGCGACCCTGCCACGCGGCGGGGGATTGTGCTGTCTAAGAGTCTGCCGTGCAAGCCGTATAAAATCCAAACAGGCGAGTCACTTTTCAGCGCTTTACAAAAATGTCCAGAGCTTACTATAATCCCGGCTCGGTTTGGTTTGTATGAAAAATATAGCGATAAGATGATAAATTATCTTAGTAACTTCTCCGACCGTGTGCAACAGTATTCCATTGACGAAGCATTTGTTGACTATACTTTTATGGAAGAACATTTCGGCTCACCCCTAGAAGCAGCGGATAAAATACGTATCGGCATCCGAGAGAAATTCGGATTCACGGTATGTATTGGCGTGAGTTCTAATAAACTACTTGCGAAAATGGCAACGGAGCTACGGAAGCCGGACTATACAAACTCTCTGTTCCCGCATGAAATCGAAAAAATGTGGGTATTGCCAATCGAGGAATTGTTCATGGCGGGGCGTGCCACCGCGCCAAAGCTGCGGCGTATAGGCATCCAGACCATAGGCGATTTGGCTAACTGTGATATCAAATACCTAACCCCGCATTTCAAATCCTATGCGAATGTGCTATGGCAGTACGCCAACGGCATAGATGATTCAGTTGTAGAAACCACCCATTCTCCGGCGAAAAGCATAGGAAATTCAACCACTACACCCTTTGACGTAAACAACCATGAGGATGCTAACCGAATATTATTGCATCTCTGCGAATCGGTAGGCAAACGGCTACGCCAAAACAACTATGCCGCATCCGTTATCAGCGTAAGTTTTCGAGATAATAAGATGCAGTTTTACTCGCACCAGAAAAAAATCGAAGTACCTACCGACAGCACCACGGAATTGTATGGGCATACGGTGGAGTTATTCAAGGCAGGGTGGCGGCGCGAACCTCTCCGGCAACTTGGAGTAAGAACCGAGAAGTTGAGCGATAGTCGCACTAGTCAGCTATCCCTATTTGGACAGGCTGAAAATGATAAGCTAAAGACACTCGACCGTGCTATAGACGCTATCCGTGAGCGCCTTGGTGACGAGTCCGTGATGCGAGCGAGCTTCCTTTGCAATGATAAAAAGGAAAATCATAGCTTAGACAGGTTCAGCCCCTTCCGCTCGACAGGAGGGCTTTGATATTCATTTATAGCTCCGCGTGTCTGTCCCTGCTCCGAGTTCGTTCTGTTCCGGGGGTTAATATGCTGTCCACGTTCTGCTTTACGACTCGATAATCTCTCGCTTGCCGTTTCAGCTTGCCATACTCGGCTCGAAGTTCATTTTTCTTTTTGGTAAGTTGCTCATATCTCGTTTGAAGCGCATCGGGATTCGGAAGCTTACCGCCATCCCCGGCATGAGTCTTTAATGCTTTTACAGCGGCTTCATGTAAGATAATCGCGCTCTGGTTCTCACGCTTGTAAGTGGCTTTATCCTTTGCTGTTTTTATGCCGTCATAAATCGGTCTGGTCTGCTGATAATTGGCTATATATTTCATCAGCGAAGCCATATCCGCAAGACGTTTTTCTGCGGTTTTCAAACTGTCAGCGGCATCATCAAACGCAGCACCTACTTCGGCGGCTTTGGCTTCCAAGTCAGCATATTGCAAGAGATTATTTTCCGTGAGGAAATTCACAGTCTTTGCGGCTTCTTTTAGGTTTTGGATTTTCTGCCATCTCGCAAGCCCCGCGTTCTGTTGGGCTTTTACATTATTTTCTACTTCGATAATAAGATTTACAGAATGAATATCAGCAACATACTCCCCGACAATGCGCTTTGATATAGCATCCTCTGTGTAGTTTGCACCCAAGGTTTTTGTGCGAGTAAATCGCTCCTGACCCGGAGCGCGGACAGAAATATATTTACCACGCTTGACTTCGTAGCCCTGCTCCTGTAGTTGCTTCAATAAATTTTCAATATCTTTCGATTCTGGGATTAGCTTATCAATGGCGGTTTTAATCTTACTTTTCCAACTACCGCTACCATCACGGTCGGCTACATATTCGGCGTAGCTTTTGCCTTTGTCCTGCCCCGGTTTTACTACAGATAAACCGTATTCCTTGCATAGCTTGTCGCTGAAATTTCGGATTTCATAATAGCTTTTCTTGTTGGAGATATATTTTTTGTAGTCAACGAAGCTTGCGGCACAAAAAATCAAGTGATTATGCGTATGTCCCTTATCAACGTGAGTCGTAAGTACATACTCATATCGCCTTTTTGTAATTTCATCAGCAAGGCGCTTTCCTATTTCATGGGCTTGCTCCGGTGTAGCTTCGCTCGGTTCAAACGACTGTATCAAGTGATGGGCTAGGTTGTTTCCTTTCTGCATGGCTTTTGATAGAGTAAACTCAAATTCTTCATAAGCTGTTTCATAAGCGCATCTAAAAGAAGAAACGAGCATCTTCCCATCCGTTTTATCCGGATTCTGTATGTAGTCCAGCGCTCGTTTCAACGCGCTCTTGACAGGCTTAATCTTAGTAACTGCCAAATTTCATCCACCCTCTCCTGAATTTCGTTAAAATCCTGTTCATAAATCCTGCTGGTACTGTTGACGCGCCGTGCTATTTGATTGATGTTTACGCCGATTTTCTGCATTTCGGCAGCAACGGTCTTTAGGTCGGAATTGTCAGTATTGATTATGTAGCCATCAATTAGAATTTTCCGAGCATACGCTGCGAAATTATTTGTTTTTAGCTTGCGCATCTTCTCATAGATAAAATCTCTTTCTGATTCTGTGACAAAAAGGCGCAGCAAAATTTCTCGCTTGCGATTGGGTGTTGATTTTACTTTGTTTTCCATACGTAATACTCCTTTACTATTTTTGGATTTTTGAGAGGGGTTTGGGTTCTCCCAACAAGCTAAAACTTGCCGCGAATTATCGGTAGAATTTGACGGCACAGTTGACACACTTTTTTCAAGTGTGGCTACAGTGCCTATGCTTGCAAGTATGCTCTTTCAAAAAATTTGGAAATAAAAAAGCCGCTGTAAACGTGTTGTTTACAACGGCTCTATCAGCTTAAAGAACTTTTGAAAAAGGGTACACCCCTCCGACAAATATTTTACTTGCATTTCAAATAAAAGTCAACCAAGCAAAGTTATGAGATAGCAAAAACACCCGCGGTTAGTGAGGGCGTTACCTGATGAACGGTGTCATTGCAAAAAAAACTTGACAGGAAATAATACAAGGTGGTACTATTACGTGAGAAAGCGTATTCCAAGATAGACAGCGTTTTTGTCGTCTTGGTTTATACCTAAGTATCTGCGGGTAGTTTTTAAGGAGCTATGATTATAGATTTCCATTATGACAGCCGGAGAAACTTTGGCTTTCCAAGCATGATAGCCGAAAGTCTTGCGTAGTGAATGACAGGAAACTCGACTGGGTAACTTTATGGATTCTGCTGCGGAGCGTATGATGCGATAGGCTTGAACTCGGCTGATTGCTTTGCCGCTTTGTTTGTTTAAGATAAGCGGCGCACCCGGTTCGGCATTTGGGAAGTATTTTGTAAGAGCTGCAACAGCATTTTTATGTAGAGCTACGGTTGCGTTCTTGCCTGTTTTCTTTTCGGTAATGGTGATGGACTTGCGAATTTCTTTCCTTTTGAAGTCAAATACGTCATCGCACCCAAGGCGAAGAATATCGCTTATGCGAAGAGCCGTGTGTATGCACAGGGTAACGAGTACGCAGTTGCGAGTTTCACCGCGCTTGGTGAAGTAATTAATTAGCTTGGCTACATGGGCTTTGTCTCGGATTGGCTCTGTTGTGTTCATTATGATTCCCCCTTAGATTACTTTTTCTATGTAACATACTTCCTAATGTGTTACATAGGCTTTTTTATTGCTAAAATAAGGCTCCCTGACGTTGGTAAACTTTTACTGGCGTTTTTTTGTTGCCATAAAATCCGCATCCCTCTTGACGATGTAACACATTAGGAAATCTGTTACCTGTGCAGACCAATAATCTAACACAAAAAAGGCGGGAGAAGAATGGAAAATCTAAAACTAACCCTACCGGCAAACATAAAGCCCGGCGACCTCCTGTTAATCAAAAAAGTGAGCAGCATTGACAAGACAACAGAAGCCTCCGTCGTAAAGATAGACACCATGCTATCGGAAGCTTGGGACAAGCATCAACAAAGCAACCATAAAACAGGCGCGGTAGCAGCGAACATGGTTCAACAGATTTACGAGCAGTTAGATGCAATGCAAAAATCTCGGAGAAACAGGCATCAAGCTGAACGAATAGCTTCAGCCAAGGCTAGAGGCTCGAAGTTCGGAAGAAAGCCACTGGAGCGCCTAGCGCTACTTGACTCGATAAGAGAGCAATGGCAAGAAGGTGAAATATCCGCGCGCGAAGCAGCCAAGCAGTTAGGTATTAGCCATGTGACCTTCCTAGCTTGGATGGGCAAAGAGCAAACCGGAGTAGTGTAGGTCATGGAAAAACAGTATAAGTTCAGAATATACCCAACCAAGGAACAAAAAGTCCAAATCCAAAAGAACTTTGGGTGTGTTCGGTTTGTCTATAACTACTATCTCGAAAAGTGTAACAAGGCTTATCAAGATGAGAAAAGAATAATGAATCTTAACGAATGTTGCCGCGACATGACCGTTCTGAAAAAACAACCCGGCTACGAATGGTTAGCCGAAGCTGACGATAACTCTCTGAGGTATGCTCTGCGCGATTTAGACTTCGCCTACAAATCCTTCTTTCGTGCAATAAAACAAAAAGGTAGCTTCACCGGCTTTCCTAAGTTCAAGAACAAGCGGGAAACTCGTCAGTCATATAGAAGCAAAAATAATATCGTTAGGCATAGCGTTGATGTTTTTGACAAAGGCGTTAAGCTGCCGAAGTTAGGCTATGTAGCTTGCAAGGTGTCGAGGCAAATCGAGGGAAGAATCCTCTTTGCGACAATCTTGCAAGTGCCGAGTGGCAAATATTTCGTCTCCATATGTTGTACCGAAGTCGAGCCTGCTACACAAGCAAAGACCGGAACAGCAACCGGAATCCACATGGGAATCAGGAATCTTGCAACTCTGTCCGATGGGCAGCGGTTTGAGAATATAAGGGCATTTGAGAAATCAAGAAGTAAGATTGCCCGCTTGCAGCGCCAACTGTCTCGAAAGCCAAAGGGCAGTAAGAATCATGAGAAGGCGAGACTTAGACTTGCTCGCGCTTATGAGAAAGCTACAAACCGGAAGCACGATTTTCTTCATAAACTTACGACACAGTTAGTACGTGATTACGATTTGCTTTGCGTAAGGGACGCGCCGTTTGCTGAAAGAAGCAAACAACCGTGGTACTCGAAATATGCATTTGATGCCGGATGGAATATGTTCATTAGGCAGTTAGAGTACAAATGTAACTGGTATGGCAAAGAATTAATTAAAGTAAGCAGTAAGCATCCAAGTGTTCAGCTATGCAGCGCCTGCGGGTACAAAAATACTGAAACTAAAGTTAAGCAGACATCACAAAGTTGGACATGCCCTAAGTGCGATATAAAGCACAACAGAGCAATCAACGCAGCCATCAATATATTAAATGAAGGAATTGACCCAAAATACGTACGGCGAGGTGCGCCGGAAGTTAAGCCTGATGATAGTGCGTAAGCTGATGTAACAGCCTGTGCATAGCGAAGCAGGAATCCAAGTCTTTGTAAAAAGCTTAGAACGCCGAAAGTACATTTTTCCTTTTGATTAAGGATTACAATAGTGAGGATGTTATATGACGAAGAAACACTATGTAGCAATAACACTTGTATTATCAGGGGTACTTTTTGTGCTGTCATTCCTATACTTGCCGCTTGGAGCAGAAGCTGCTTATATTGGTCACAGAGGTTTGCAGATTTTATACTCTCTAATCGTAGGGGGAACTGTAGCTATTCTGATAGTGTTTTGTTTGATAGCTGTGACAAAATTGGATTATTTTCAAACGCAATGTCAGATATTTATGAGATTTCGCCATTTGCTGTTTCTGATGGTAAAACGCGATTTTGTAACACGTTACCGTAGAAGTGTGTTAGGTGTACTATGGTCGCTTTTGAATCCGCTATTGACTATGCTGGTATTGACGATGGTGTTTTCGATGTTATTTAGACATGGGATTCCATATTTCGCGGTATATTTGCTTAGCGGACAGATATTTTTCAACTTTTTTAGTGAGTCCACAAGTCAGGCTATGGGGTCTATTATCGGAAATGCAAACTTGATTAAGAAAGTTTATCTGCCCAAATATCTTTTTCCAACGGCAAGGGTTGTCTCATCATTAGTAAATTTCGGCTTTGCTTTTATTGGATTCCTGTTCGTGCAGCTTGTGACAGGCGCGCCTTTCCACTGGACAATATTGCTATTACCGATTCCACTGTTATATACCTTTGTATTTTCATTAGGGATAGGGATGTTGCTTTCGTCTGCGGCGGTATTTTTCCGAGATTTATCACATATATACAGAATCTTATTGACACTCTGGATGTTTCTTACGCCGATAATTTATCCGGTTGATATATTACCGGAGCGAGTATTTCAGTTAATACACTTAAACCCATTATTTCACTATGTAACATTTTTCCGTTCGTTAGCGCTAGATGGAGTGATACCGAGCGTTTGGACAAATGTAGTCTGTTTAGGTTATGCACTTTTAGCACTTTACGCGGGTCTTTATGCAACTATGAGCAAACAAGATAAATATATCTTATATATATAGGAAGGATTTGCGATGAGCGAGCCAGTAATAAAAGTAGACAGTGTATCAATGATGTTTAATCTTAATCGCGATAATGTGCTAGGCTTAAAGGAGTATGTTGTTAAAGCGTTTAAGGGGCAATTACACTACGATGAATTTTGGGCATTACGTGATGTAAGTTTTGAAGTAATGCGTGGTGAAGTGCTTGGCATTATGGGATTGAACGGTTCTGGCAAGTCTACTTTACTAAAACTGATTGCTGGCGTATTCAAGCCATCCTTAGGCAGAATAAATATCAAGGGCGAAATAGCTCCCCTTTTAGAACTTGGTGCAGGTTTTGACCCTGAATTTTCTGCAAAAGAAAATGTTTACATGAATGGCGCGATATTTGGACATTCTCCCCATTATATGAAGGGAATTTACGATGAAATTATGGAGTTTGCAGAGCTATGGGAATTTGAGAATGTGCCAATCAAGAATTTTTCATCTGGTATGCGAGCGCGACTTGGATTTGCGATAGCTACCAATGTTAAACCAGACGTATTAATTTTAGATGAAGTACTTGGTGTAGGTGATTATTTGTTCAAGAAAAAATGCGAAAACCGTATAAATGAACTGCTTTCTAGCGGAGCTACAGTCTTAATAGTTTCTCATAGTGCTGAAACTATAAGAGAAACTTGCACTAGAGCGTTATTACTTGAAAAAGGGAAGATGATTTGTGAAGGCTCTGTGGATGAGGTCGCCGAGGTGTATACGAGTCGAGGTTGATTAGATGCCAAATATATCCGTAATCATGGGAGTATATAATGGAGAACACAGGGTAACTAAAGCAGTTGAATCAATATTGAATCAAGACTATGAAGATTTTGAATTTATTATTTGTGATGATGGTTCAACTGATGATAGTTATTACGTTCTCGAAATGTTAAGCAAACAAGATAATAGGATTGTGCTATTAAAAAACAGCAAAAACATGGGCTTAGCCCCTACGCTAAACTATTGTCTGAAAAACGCTAGGGCTAGCTATATAGCTCGAATGGATGATGATGATTGGTCTCATCCAGAACGATTTAAGAAACAGGTTAAGTTTTTGGATGAAAACCCTAGCTATGGCTATGTTGGATGCAATATTGGAATAAAGCACGATGGACAAGCTATAGGATTTCGCAAATTTCCAGAAAAACCTATAGAAAATGATTTTTTGTATACGTTATAGTTAGTCAATTTAACATTGCAATGCACAAAAATAACTTTCAATGGCAAAATCAAAACACGGAAATCGCCATGAATTACTGCGAAGCCAGCGTTTGAAGTTCGCCCAACTGTGTTCAATAGGGTTAAAATTCGGGCTGTATGGAGGCAAAAACAATAAACATATATCATGCCTTGCGGCGATATTGTAAAGAACTTGCT
>Ga0209755_10005234_pt1 | contig 14839 bp, 9 predicted proteins | sample TergutCo191P1_FD_187301 | JGI IMG/M metagenome (GOLD analysis project Ga0209755, IMG submission 187301) | Cornitermes sp. P1 segment gut microbial communities from Petit-Saut dam, French Guiana - Co191P1 (SPAdes) (version 2) | ecosystem: Host-associated > Arthropoda: Insects > Digestive system >... | reverse complement strand
TCCGGGGCGTTTAAATTTTTCGGACTCTGCCAAAATAAAAATATTCTCGGCGCATTTTGCAAGTCCCAGGGCTGTTTCGATCTGAAGATGATCTCTTCCGGTAAATCCCTTGTCCATAATAAAACCGTCAGTGCCCAAAAAATATTTATCTGAATGAAAATGCTGCGCGCAATTAATTGTCATGGGACCAATTGCAACCTGTGAATCCTGCTGAAAATAACCGCCTAAAAGTATTATTTTTATATTTGGAAAATCACTTATAAATCTTGCAATGAAAGTTGAATTTGTAATAATTGTTACATTGTCTTTTGCAAGCGCAAGTTCCTCCGCAAACAATGCGCAGCAGGAGCCGGTAGCAACCATAACTGTTTCGCCGTTTTCTATCGTTTTTGCCGCAATTTTTGCAATTTTTCGTTTTAATAAATAATTAAACGCTATTCGTTTTCCTGTGCTGTTTGTTTCATCCAGGCTTGCATATCCATGGGTACATTTAACTATTCCGCGTTTTTCCAGAACATTTAAATCTTTTCGTAAAGTAACATGAGAAATTTTAAGCGATTCGAGAAGTTCGGCTATTTTTATAGTCTTTTGAACCGTTAAAATATCGAGAATCATGACTGTTCTGTGCAGAATATTCATCATTTTAATTATGTATAAATCGAAAATTATTATAAGTTAACAATATAAACTTTAACTTTTACAATTCCAGCGAGCGGTTTTGTATTTTGTCAAGAGCATATGACGCAAACTCTTCGACCTTCATCGCAGGAAGCTGTCTGCCGTCCCGAAGACGTATCGATACGGCGCCTTCATCGGCCTCTTTTTGACCGACTACAAGCATGTAGGGGATTTTGCGTTTTTGACAGCCGCGAATTTTTGCGTTAAGGCGATCGTCGCTTAATTCCGTTGTTACGCGAATATTGCAGGCTCCGCCCGCGCGCGCTTTTATTTCTGCGGCAGCTTTTTTTGCGTAATCGTTAAAGACTTCCGAAACAGGAATGACTGCTATTTGTTCAGGCGCGATCCATACAGGGAATGCGCCGCCAAAGTGTTCGATGATTACGCCGAAAAAGCGCTCGAGGCTTCCCATAAGCGCGCGGTGAATCATGTACGGTCGTTTGTGCTGACCGTCGGTATCGATAAAAGTCATGTTAAAACGTTCGGGTTCGTTAAAATCAAATTGAATAGTGGACATTTGCCATTCGCGGCCGAGAGCGTCTTTTATTTTTAAATCGATTTTTGGGCCGTAAAATGCGCCGCCGCCTTCGTCAATTTCGTACGCGATACCTTCGGCTTCGATTGCTTTTTTTAAGCTTTCCAAAGCGGCGTCCCATCTTGACTGTTCGCCGACGCTTTCTTCGGGTTTGGTTGCCAAATACGCCTTGATATCTTTAAAACCGAAAACCTTCCATAGATTATAACTAAAACGTATAACCTCGCGGATTTCGCTTTCCATTTGATCGGGAGTACAAATAATGTGCGCATCGTCCTGCGTAAAACCGCGTACGCGGAGAAGTCCGTGCAAAACGCCGGAACGTTCGTACCTGTACACAGTGCCGAGTTCTGCCCAGCGAAGCGGAAGGTCGCGGTAAGAGTGACCTTTGTTATTGTAGATCAATATATGGAAAGGACAATTCATCGGTTTGATATAATAATCCTGTTCGTCAATTTTCATTGGGCTGTACATGTTTCCATGATAAAAACCAAGGTGACCGGATGTTTCCCAAAGCCAGCTTTTTCCTATGTGAGGCGTAAAAAGTATCTCGTAACCGTTGCTGTAATGTTCCTGACGCCAGAAATCCTCGATTACAACTCTCATTCTGCCGCCGTTGGGATGCCAGTAAATGAGACCTGCTCCCGCTTCTTCGTGAGTTGAATACAGTTCCATTTCTTTTCCGATGCGGCGGTGATCGCGTCTTTCTACTTCTTCAAGGAACGCAAGATGCGCTTTTAAATCTTTGGGGTTTTCCCATGCAGTTCCGTAAATGCGCGTAAGCATGGGGCGTTTTTCGTCACCGCGCCAGTACGCGCCTGCGATGCTTTGCAGTCTAAAAGCGGCAGTATTAATTTCGCGGGTGTTGGCGACATGCGGCCCTTTGCACAGATCGAACCAGTAAACGTTTCCGTCCTCGCTCTGGTTTACATACATCGATATTTCTTCGCCTTCAGGCAATTCATTTATTAGTTCTGTTTTAAACGGCTCGTCTGCAAACCGCCCGAGCGCGTCAACTCTGCTTACCATAATTTTAACAAAATCCTGACGGGTTTCCATTATTTTTTTCATCTCTGCTTCGATGACCGGAAGATCCTCTGCGGTGATGGGTTTGGAAAATAAAAAATCATAATAAAAACCGTTTTCTATTGAGGGACCTATCGCTGTTTTAGTTCCGGGAAAAAGCCTAACTACGGCTTGTGCCAGAATGTGGCCTACCGAGTGACGAATTGTAGCTAATCTTATACCTGCGTCTTGTTGTTTATTATCTGACATACTGACATATTATCATAAATATAATAGATTAGTCTATAATGAGTATTGAACTGCTGGCTCCTGCCGGATCGCCTGAAGCGCTTGATGCAGCTATCGGCGAAGGCGCGGATGCTGTTTACCTTGGTTTAAAGGATTTTAACGCGCGTTTGAGAAGCGCGAATTTTACTTACGCACAGTTTGAAGGCGCGCTTCGATCTCTTCGCCGTATGGGTAAAAAAGTTTATGTTACTGTGAACACTGTTTTTGAACAGCGCGAAGCCGACAGAATGTATCAGTTCTTAAAATATTTGGAAGGACAGGGGCCGGACGCTCTCATTGTTCAGGATTTCGGCGTTATTGCGATGGCGTGCGCGGAATTTCCTTCGCTTCGTCTTCATGCTTCTACGCAGATGAATATAGCTTCGGCGCGCGGAGCAAACGCGCTTTCGCGTTACGGCGTTTCTCGCGTTGTACTTGCGCGGGAATTATCACTTGAAGAACTTAAAGATATAAAAAAAGAAACAAATCTTGAACTTGAGGTTTTTGTTCACGGCGCGCTTTGCATCAGCGTTTCAGGTATTTGTCTTTTTTCCAGTTTCCTCGGCGGTAAATCAGCTAACAGAGGAATGTGTACGCAAGCCTGCAGAAGATTGTATCATCGTTTGGATAAAAGCGAAGGAGAGAGCGGATACTACTTTAGCCCCAACGATTTACAGTTACTGGAACGTGTGCCGGATTTGTCATCGGCGGGTATAAAAGCTTTAAAGATTGAAGGCCGCATGAAGAGCGCGTCTTATGTGGGAGCGGTTGTCTCCGCGTACCGGCTGGTAACGGACGCTTTGGAAAACGGCGATGATGATGAAATACAGCGAAGCATTGAACAGGCGCAGGAAATTTTAAAGAATGACTTTGCGCGGCCGAAAACGCAGTATTTGTTCGCAGGGGTAAATAATCTTGACTGGCTGGAGCCGCAGCAGAGCGGAGGGACAGGGATTAGTCTTGGGACGATTTTAAAGGTTAAAGGCGCGGGCGAAGAGAGACTTGCATTAATTTCTCCTCCGCGGGGAATTGTTCCTTCTGTCAGGGATTCAGTGCGTATTCACAAAAGCGATGACTCGGGAAGGATTTCGCAGAAACTTTCGTTTGCTGAAAAAGCGAAACCAAGCGGCTATTGGATTTCCGCGCCCGAAGGTTCGCCCGGCGATCATGTATATTTAATACAAACAAAAGAAATGCGAAAACGTTATGCTCCTGTAATTTCGAAGGACGGCGGCGGCAAAGGGCCGGGAAGGGATAAAGCGCCGTTTCCAAAAATTACTTTAATGAAGCATGACAGCTCGCAGGATTCCAGGTCAGGCGGGAAGCATAAAAAAGAAGAGCTTTTCCCCGAAGGATTGTACGTTTCCGTTTCGCGCCCCGAAGATTTGTACATTTTGCAGTCTTCCCGCCCGCAGCGGGTGATGTTATCGCTTTCGCGAAAAAACGCAAAATATTTGTTAGCTGATAGAAAAAACTCTGCGAAGCAAAGTACTCCTCTGCCTTTTAAGCCTGCGGAAACAATTTTGGTTTTAGATCCATGGTTTCCTCAGGATATAGCGGGTTATGAAAAAGAAGTATTGGCAGAGGAAGTAAGGCTTTTGAGCGAGAAGGGTTATCATCAATATGTTGTGAATAATCCGGGGCACTTTTCGCTTTTTAGAGGTTTGGAGGCGAGGCTTATCGCGGGGCCTTCCCTGTATATGTTTAACTCATGGTCGCTTTCGTTTGCTGCATCACTTGGCGCGGACGGTTTTGTCCCGCCGCTTGAGAATAACAGACAGAATCTGGAAAGAACGCTTGGCGCCGAAAAAAAACTGCGAAAAAAGTTTTTTATTACGGTTTTTGCATGGCCGCCCCTTTTTAATATAAGAGCGAACCTTACTCCCTTACTTGGATTTAATTCATTTGCAGATAACATGGACGAAGTTTTTACGCTTGATTCGGGAAATGAAGGAACGCGCATTTTTCCAAAAAAACATTTTTCCATCATTGATAAAATTCCATTTTTAAACGAAGCGGGGTTTGGACGTTTTATTATCGACCTTACAGGTCCTGTGTTAAAAAAAACAAATTACAAGGATCTTATGCGCGCAGTTAATGAAAACGCCGGAGGGAACCTCCAACCGCTTCCAAACTCCAGCCGTTTTAACTGGAAAGACGGCTTTTACAGCGGTTAAAATATTTGTATCTGCCGTTAAATCGGCAGATACAAAAGATACAAATGATCAAAATGCTACAGCCGCAAGTTCTTTTCCAGCCATTGCCATTGCAGGCTCTTCGCTGCCGTCAACTTCAGCTTCGTCATCAAAGGAAGATTCCTGCGTTGTTTTTGTTTCCTTTTTGAATTCCGGACGGAACTCGACATGCTCAGCGATAATCGAGATTCTTGAGTGCGATTTTCCTTCGGTGTCATTCCAGCGGCTTTGTTTCAAACGACCCACTACGCGCACTCCGCGGCCTTTCTTGCCTTTCGCGTAACAGGCTTCTGCAAGCTTTGCCCATGTTTCAACATCGAAAAAGGATACTTCCTTCTCGTAACCGGAACTTTGGTCATGCTTGTAATAACGATTGGACGCAAGCGTCATCGAACAAAGCTGCGTCCCCCTTTGTGTGGATCGAAGCAGAGGGTCTCTCACCAGATTGCCTTCGATTAAGATAGAATTGAGGTTGTTCATATACATCCTCCTCTGTAAGATCCGGCAGCAGTCTGCCGCCGGCCAAGAATTTTTCATACAGAAAAATTCTTAGATACTATATATGGCGTGAGCATGCACGGCGCTTTAGTGAAAACGAAAAAAAATTAAATTATTTTTTAATTTATGCGTGAAAAAACTATTCAGTTGTGTAGTACGCTATATATGGTGTGGAAATTCTCAAAAAGTACACCATAAAGATGGGTATACGTTATTTTGCCCCGAATCGTTCTTTTAATTTTTGATAATAATTGAATACGGTTTTGTCTCCGTCATTGTTTGGAAACAGGCAGAAAGGGATGCTGTCTGATTCTCTGTGATTTTTAACGCAGGCACTGCAATTACCGTTTCTGGGACATTCTTTTTTGGGGCAAAAACATTCGCTCATACGCAGATTATATCACAGATGACTGTCACAACGTCAGTCACCTGTTAAAATCTAAACCTTAGAGCAACTCTTGCGCCGATAACGATGCGATTGTAATCATCGATACTGTGGCTGTAGAAATCAAAGAATTGCGGAAATTCTCCAAGAGGTTCCCTGCCGGAAAACCAGCCGGTTGAATAAAACCATGTTAATGTCGGTCCGAATAAAATGCTGAACTTTCCTATAGCAACGCCGAAGTTTAAAGAAAAACTGGCATAGTTCATATTTTCGCCGTCCGCCAATGGATAGAAATAACTAATCTCGGGATTTAAATAAAGAAAGTTTCCAAACAGGGGAATAATGGAACCAAATCCAAATCCGACTGCAAAAGTATCCAGCGAGAACTCCTCAAGCTGGCTGTTGGAAAAATAAAACGCCGAGTAAAACCATTCAATACCGATTTTAAATCCTATGTTATACACAGAAAAACTGGAAACGCTGTATTCAATCGCCTGATAACCGCCGTTTTTTACAATGGATAAAAAACCAATTGGAATACCGCTCTCATAACTTTCCGCATAATTAATAAAACCAAGCTGAACGCCTGTCATTATTTTTGAGGTAATATTTAAAAATCCTGTTTGAAAACCATTTGTATTTCCGTAATTTGAATTTACAAAGCCTGCCTGATAACCGTTTGTATTACCGTTTGAATTAATAAAACCGTATTGAAATCCTGAAAAACTTAAACCAACTGTATTTACAAAACCTGCCTGAAATCCGCTGAATTCGCGGCCTGTTGTGTTAATAAACGCTGCCTGAAAACCTGTTAAATTTTCGGTGTTAATGTTAACAAGCCCAAGCTGAAAATCCCTGTGGTCTCCTATCGCCCTATTGATAAATCCTATCGTTGGATACGGAAACGGCTCATAGGTTTCGTTATAGAAAAATGTGTATAGCGAAATATTATCGTCCGGACCTATCTCGAGAAAATCTAAAATTGAAATATCGGAGCGGCTTCTTTGCACGACTGTAGCCTCGGCAAATAAATATTTATCGTTATGATCCAGCGTAATGCGGTATCGCCCGGGGATTAATCCCAACTCCAGAAAACGTTCCGCTTTTGTAAATTCGGCTATAAGATGATTATGGTTGTTGCGGATGGAAAGCCGTCCTACAAAAGAACCGTCAAAAACAATTCCTGAGGCAATTCTATTAATGTTGGACATAACAAACCAGTTTGACCCTCTTGCCTGAATATCGAAGCTGGAACGCTGCATTCCTGCCAGCGATATTTCCGGGCGGACAAGAGATTCTGCATTTGCAAAACGGTTAAGTTCGTTTAATGTTATCTGACCGTCTCCGTCAGAATCGGCAGCGCCGCGAAGACCGGTAATAATTGAATGTGTAAAAAATGAGGACTCGATTCTGCTTGTTTCCTGCGTTGTTTCGTTATCCGAGACTGACGTTAAAAATATAAATCCTTCGGCATTTTCAGGTAAAAAGGGGAATGATCTTCCGCCGCTTCTAATTCGCGCAAACGCACCGGAGGCGCAGGAATCAACTATCACGATGCGCATATCGACAGGTATACCGCTTAATTGTTCATTAAGCGCGCTGTATGAATATTTTTCGCGGTTTAACAGAAACCCTTCTTCATCAGAATGACCGGCGTAATAAAAAACTATTTCTGTCCGCATATTTACCGCTCTTGAACTGGCAACCAGCCGGTGTATTTCGTCAAAACGCATGTTGATTTCGCTTATATTTGTATCCAAAAGAAGGAATGAATCCGCATTATCAATCATGCGCATTTCGTTATACAAATTTGACATGGAACGGGCGGCAGTTACAGCGTAATTAAGCATGTTCCGATCGCTTCCGCCGTTATTGGAACCGATAAAAATTCCAAATCTTCGCGTTGGACTTTCTGGATCTGCGGCAAAGAGCGAATCCATGGCGAAATTCAATGCGATAAAACAAATAATTCCGAAAATTACTCTATTTATTTTCATACCAACTCCATATTTTCAATTATAGCACATCTTTATTCCTGATACCACTTTTTATTAACAGAGCAGAAAGCTATACTTACCGCATGAATAATCTGTTCGGCGTTACTCCGTGGGGGCGGTGGTTCATCGATGTTCTTGACAGCTATCAGATGGGAGAGCGGCTTGAGCGCGGCAGACGGTACGCCAATGCGGGAAAAGTGCTTTCGCTGGAATTAACGAACGGCAAAGCAGTTGCAAAAGTTGAGGGGAAAACGAATCCCTTTTACCATGTTGCCATCAGTTTCCCTCCCCTTAAAGAAGCGGAAAATGTTTACAGTTTGATAGAAAAAAACCCTCCTTTAATGGCGCAGATTGCCGCTGGCGAACTGCCGGAAACATTTTTACAGAATTTAAAAGACGACGGCATCCATCTTATTCCAGGGCGATGGAGCGATATGAAAAGATCATGCTCCTGTCCTGATTACGGCGACCCGTGCAAACACATGGCTGCTCTTTACTATATCGTCGCAAGGGAAATTGACGCGAATCCTCATGTTCTTTTTCGTTTGCGCGGGATGGATCTTGCCGGCAGATTCGGAAAAGCGGTGGTTCATAAAATTACGCCGCCGTATACGGTAACCTTTAACAAAGAACAGAAAATAAAGAGCAATGAATATACAAATGAACAATTAGAATTTGAAGAGATACCGTACTGCGCGGAATTAATTACCTCGCTTTTACCGCCGGATCCTTCTTTTTGCGGCAGGGATTTTTCGGCGGTTTTAGCGGAATTTTTTCACAGATGCGCGGCTTTACAGGAGTGGGAAAGCGCTGAAGCTGATGAAGATACGCTTTCGCAAACAGAGCATGATTTTTCGCGTTCGCATTGGACGGTTCATTGTCCAAGCCTTGTTCCGGGAGTCTCGCCTGTTTTGCAGGCGGAAGACATTAACGGCAATAAAAAATCATATACGCTTTTTGAAGCATTCGGCTATTTTGTGCATTTTTCATCCGAAGACGGAACAGCCTCGTATTATTTTTTATTTTACCTTTTTAAATTTTTGAATCTTGTTTGTTCCGGCGGCGCGATTATTCCTTATGTTGTATTGGACGATGAAGACACGTTGAAAATTATCTGGCGTCCGTTCGAAAACTTACCGGTTGTTTCCAAAACGCTTGAGCTTTTAGCAGAGCGCGAATGCGGCATGCTTACATCTCCTCATTTGTTTCGTATAAATTTATCAAAAAAAGAAGTTAACGCCGCCGGCAAACAAACCGTAAGCGGGCGAAGCGTTGTTGATATTCTTTCTTCCGCATTTGTAACAGAATGGGTCAGAAATAAATTCATAATATTCAGCAATGAATTTAAAAAACAGGGAAACGATGAATATAAACAGCTTTTAAACGCGTTTTTTATGGGTATGTTTATCGATGTTTCTTCGCCCGCAAAACGCTCTCTTCCAATTGCCATAGACAGGTGGCTGTCTGTTCTTCATATTGATTTTTCCGCGTATCGCTACGCAATTACGATAAAAGACCTTACAAAACGATTTGACGAATCTCTTGAGTATATGAATTTCGCAATTTCCATGGACGTAATCAAAGAAGAAATTGAAGATTTTACGTTAGGTGCAAAAAAAACGCCTCTTTATAAATGCAAAGATCTTGAAATTCTCCGCGCGCCGATTGCGCTTTCTAATTATCTTCCCGAGATAAAAGAACTTTTTTCCAGTCAGGATTTTCCTCTCTCGGAGCCGCGTCTTGTTTCATTTCTTGACAGCGCAGGGGGGCTTCTTACGCGCCTTGGAATGATTGTCAATCTTCCAAAAGCGCTTGCAAGGGAATTAAAACCACGGCTTGTAATTAAAGGAAAAACGGAAGGCGGCTCGCTTGTAAGTTATCTTGATTTAAACACGCTTCAGGAATTTGAATGGCAGGTTGCAATCGGCGATGATGTAATGAGCATTAAAGAGTTTGAAAAACTTGTTAAATTAAAACGGGCGATGGTTCGCTTTAAAGACGGCTTTGTAAAAATGCAGGCGCAGGAATTTTCGCGTCTTTTAAAAAAAGCAAAAACTTCCGCTCCTGACGCAAATGATTTTCTTAAGGCGCATTTTTCGGGCGACAGCGTTCTTGCGTTTGAGACGCGCGAAACTATCGATAGTATTTTTAAGGAGCATGATTTTCCGATCCCTGCCGCTCTTAACGCGAATTTGCGCCCGTATCAGATGCGCGGTTATAACTGGGTCTGCTCTCTTTTACTTTCCGGTTTTGGCTGCATACTTGCAGACGACATGGGGCTTGGCAAAACAATTCAATCCATTGCGGCGATACTTCGCCTTAAGGAAGAGGGTCTGCTTTCAAAATCAGCGGCAGGGCATTCAGGCTGTCTCATTGTTGCTCCTGCGGCTCTTTTAATAAATTGGGAAAAAGAGTTAAGCCGTTTCGCGCCGTCATTAAATGTGTCGCGTTATCACGGAAACAGCCGCAAATTTGATAAAAAAAGCGATGTGTTTCTTACGACATATCAAACAGCGGCGCGCGATGCGGAAAAATTCAACAAAAATAATTTAACATTTTCGCTGTTATTGGTAGATGAAGCGCACCTTATGAAAAATTCCGGAACGCGAATTTCGCGCACTGTAAAAAGCCTGCGATCAAAATACCGCATCGCGCTTTCCGGCACACCTGTAGAAAACCGTCTTGAAGACCTTCGTTCGCTCTTCGATTTTATTCTGCCCGGTTATTTGGGAGACGCGAAAACATTTAAAGAGCAATACCGCATTCCAATTGAGGTAAAACGAAACAGGGAACAGGCGGACATGCTGCATAAAATCACTTCTCCCTTTCTTTTACGGCGTCTTAAAACAGACAAAAATATTATAAAAGATCTGCCGGAAAAAATCGTTACAAATGAATACGCGTTTTTGGAAAAGGAACAGGCTGCGTTATACGAAACTGTTGTAGCTGAATCAATGGAAAAGTCAAAGGAAATCGATCCAAAGGAACGCTCTTCGATGATTTTCTATCTGCTTACATCGCTGAAACAAATTTGCAATCATCCGCGCGTATATGACAAGGAGAGCCCCGCAATAGCGGAGCTTTCGGGCAAGGCTCAGCTTTTAATTACGTTATTGCAAAAAATTCTTGCAAACAGGGAAAAAACTTTGGTATTCAGTCAATATGTAGAAACGCTTGACTGCCTTGAGCGCATTATAAAAAAAGAACTTGGAGAAGCTCCGCTTGTTTATCACGGCAGTTTAAGTCAGGAAGCGCGCGCGGACGCTATCGACAAGTTTCAAAATGATCCGGCAGCGCGAATTATGCTTATCAGTTTAAAAGCAGGCGGTCTTGGGCTTAACCTTACCGCGGCAAGCCGTGTGATTCACTACGATTTGTGGTACAACCCCGCCGTAGAAAATCAGGCGACAGACCGCGCGTTTCGCATCGGACAAAAGCGCAATGTCTTTGTTCATCGTTTTATTACAAAGAACAGCTTTGAAGAAAAAATTGACGCGATGATTTCAAGTAAACAGGAACTTGCCGAGATGACCGTTAAATCGGGCGAATCGTGGCTTGCGCGGATGAGCCATGAAGAGCTTAAAAAGTTGTTTGAGAGGTAATAAGGTGACAGACACTGTGACTGTCACCCCGTTTGTTAATTAGTCAGTGGTAATGGAATTGCCGGTAAATCTAAATCTTCTTTCCTGACCTGCGATTAATGTAATCCATGTTGAGCTTGGATATATATAAGAGGTACCAGCACCATCTATTACACGAATATCGTAATTGCCCGGATCCAACTCCCAATAAACTGTATTATTCCTGCTTAAAATATAAGGTGTACTAAAGCTGCCACCTTGTTGCCTGATACTCACAGAAATGGTTGCATCTACAGTATAAGTCGATGCATTCCTTACATAGATTTTTCCCTTTGTTTCAAACAAATCGCAGCTTGAAACAACCATTATCAGCATCATTATGACACCGACAATCACAGCCATTAAAGCCTTCCTTTTCATTTCTTTCCTCCAAAAAATGTCGTTTTTTAATATTCATACGAATATTATTTATATGTCTATATAAACATATTTAGGTGATTATAAGTCCATTTGGATATATCGATCAAGCGCTTTTGTGTCTATTTAGATATGTTTTTAGCCTTTTTCATCTAAAATAAGTATAGATATGAATGATAATGCGTCTGTTTTCTGGGAAAACGTAAAAAAAGAGATAAAAATGCAGAATACTACCCATGAATGGGTGGCAAAGAATTCCGGCATCAGCTTTAATACGTTTCAGGGGTGGATTTCAAAATGTATATACCCGCGGGTAAATGAGGCAATACGTATAGCGGTTTCGCTCAATACATCAGTAGAGTATCTTGCCAATGGAGCGGTGGAAAATAACAGAAAACCTATTGATATCATATGTAAGCATTTGCCTCAAATTCAAAGTCATCTTGACTCGATAAAAGAAGCTGTAAAAAATCTATAATTATTCTTTTTAACAAGTACAACAAAAAGCATGTAGCGCATTTTAACTATTCGGTGTATAATGACGGAAAGGAGACCCTTTTGTACGTTATTCATGCCGATAATAGCAGTTTTTTTCGCAAAGTAACAAAGGCCTTTCTGGCGGAAATCGGCGTTGATTCCGATGGCTTTGATAACGGAGACGATGTATTAAATGAAATCGGAAACCGAAAAGTTTCATGCGTTATCACAGGTTTGGAACTTGCCGATATGACAGGCGAAGAATTAATCAGGCAACTGCAATACTCAGGAAACACAATGACCATAATCGCGGTAACAAGCAGCGGAAATGAAAGCCGCATTAAAACCCTTGAAGAAATGGGCGTTAAAGCGACTATTCAAAAAGGCGGCAACTGGAAGGACAAATTACGTGAGTATTTTTAAATTTATACCGGCATGTGTTTTTATAGCGGTTTTATTTGCGGGGTGCGCTCATAAAAACAATGAAGCGGAAAACGGAACTAACATAATGACAAAAACAGAGATTGAAAGTTTTATCGATGAAAACTGGCAGAGCTACGGCTACAGCGAAAAGCCGGTAAAATATATTGCGTTAAGTTTTGATGACGGTCCCTGCGCTCCTTCCGCATACGGCGGCACAGCGGCCATGCTTGCAGCTCTGGAAAATTTAAAAGTGAAGGCGACTTTTTTTGTAATTGGAAGTAATGTCCGAAACAACAGGACCGCCGCACAGGCAATTTTTGCAGCCGGGCATGAGCTTGGCAATCATTCGGATGGTTACAGCAGCCTTGGTTCATTACAAGTTAATGAAATTACGCCGAGTCTAAACGCAGCGTCTTTGGCAATCAGGGAAATAACCGGAAGCAATCCCCGAATCTTTCGCGCGCCGAATTTGAATCATGGAGCAAACTTGTCTCAGGTTTGCAGAAATCTTAATATGGCGCTGATTGACGGAAACGCGCATAACGATTGGCCGGGAAATTCTTCTGCCATCAAAAACAGCGTTCTTGCCAATCCTCAGGACGGCGGTATAATTATATTGCACGAAAATAACACATCTCAGGGAAACACGATGGCAGTGCTGCCGGACATAGTCGCAGGTCTTAGGGAAAAAGGTTTTTGGATAATGACTGTAAGCGAACTTGCAATTGTTAAAGAAAGAATGCTGGAAGCGGGAACCAGGTATGGATCGTTTTAATATTTTTTAATATATTGATCAAAAATGTTCATGCTCTATAAATAAATTAACTTATAATTAAGCTTGTTCCAAAAACTTGAGTTTTGGAACAGCCTAAATTTCATAAAAATCCTGACTGCTTGTTGAGCATACTGTCAGATAATATATTCATGTATGGAGTAATCGCCATGATTTTACCATGGAAACGCGGACGGGTTGCCATGATCGCCGCCGCAGCGAGTGACAGAAAATTAAGTTTCGCGATTTGCTGCGCCGCAACGCTTTTAACGGTTACTTTTGGATTGTTAAATCCTCAGATAATTCGCTACACAATCGACTCTGTAATAGGAAGCGAACCTCTTGCCGCGCCTGCATTTGTTGTCAGTTTTATCGATGCGATTGGCGGACTTGATTCCCTTCGCGGTAAAATATGGATTTGCGCAATTTTTATTGCTGCGGCGGCTCTTCTTGCCGAAATCTGCAATTTAATCCGCAATTACAAGTCATTGGAACTTGGCGAAACTGTCGCGTGGCGTTTATTAAATACGCTTTATGCGCACATCCAAAAATTGCCGTACGCATGGCATGTAAAATGCCAAACCGGAGACATTATTCAGCGCAGCACAACCGATGTTGATAATGTGCGCTTCTTTATTCACAACAATTTAAGCGAACTTATTCGCACAGTCTGCGTTTTCTCTGTCGCGGTGGTGATGATGTTCTCTATGGATACCTTTATGGCGCTTATATCATTATCGATTGTGCCGTTCATTTTTACATTTTCATTTTTCTATTTCAGGCGCGTAAGCAAAAGATTTGCCAACGCCGATGTAACAGAAGGAAAAATGCATTCCGCAGCTCAGGAAAATTACACGGGAGTAAGAGTTGTCCGAGCATTCGGCAGGGAAGCTCACGAGGTAGAAAAATTTAAAGAGAGAACTGCGGCTCTTGCGAACATCTGGACGGATATCGGAAAAATGCTTGGCAAATTCTGGGGAACAGGCGACTTATTAAGCGGTTTGCAGCTAACGGTTGTCATCGGCGCGGGAGTATTCAGAAGCATTCAGGGCGATCTTACGCCGGGAACATTTATCGCGTTTTACGCCTATTGTAACTGGATGATTTGGCCGATACGCGAACTTGGAAGAATTTTATCGGATACTTCTAAAACTCTTGTTGCGGCAAGAAGAATCCGCGAAGTGCTTGCAGAGGAGCCGGAAACCGATCCGCAGGATGCGCTAACACCGGAAATTAAAGGCGAGATTTGTTTTAACAACGTAAGTTTTTCGTATAAAGGAACAGACGGCAATGACAACCATGTGTTATGCGGCATTTCATTTAATTTAAAGCCGGGCGAAACCTTGGCGATTTTAGGGGCAACGGGTTCCGGTAAGTCATCGCTTGTTCACCTTTTAAGCCGCCTGTACGATATAGACGAAGGAAACGGAAGTATAACAATTGACGGCATTGACATTAAAAAAATTGCGCGTCCTCATTTAAGGCGGCATATAGGGCTTTGTCTTCAGGAGCCGTTTTTGTTTTCTAAAACAATTCGCGAAAATATCGCGGCATGTCTGCCGGCGCAGGAAAATTCGCAGACTTCGGA
>Ga0209755_10005233_pt1 | contig 14841 bp, 14 predicted proteins | sample TergutCo191P1_FD_187301 | JGI IMG/M metagenome (GOLD analysis project Ga0209755, IMG submission 187301) | Cornitermes sp. P1 segment gut microbial communities from Petit-Saut dam, French Guiana - Co191P1 (SPAdes) (version 2) | ecosystem: Host-associated > Arthropoda: Insects > Digestive system... | reverse complement strand
GTAGTACAACAGATATTTGAACCTTAGCTTAGATAATCAGTGAAAATCCGTGCATAATCCGTGCTAATCCGTGTCCTGTCTTATCCTCGTTCAATCCGATTTTAATACTTCCCAATATCTTTACGGTAATGCACCCCTTCAAAATTGATTTTTGAAACGGCTTTGTAGGCCTTATCAAGAGCGGCGTCAAGGGAAGGCGCTGCTGCTGTAATGCCCAGCACCCTGCCCCCTGCCGTGTAAAAAGCGCCGTTTTCATATTTAGTTCCCGCATGGAAAATTGTAACATCCTCCCCTGCTCCTCCGTTATTATCGAGACCATTGATAACAAGCCCTGTCTTGTAAGACTCAGGGTATCCTCTGCTTGCGAGGACCACACAGGCGGATTTTTCATCCGACCATTTAATATCAATTTTAGAAAGAGCGCCGTCTGTGACAGCAGTCATTACGTCAAGCAGGTCAGTTTTAAGAAGAGGAAGGATCGCCTGGGTTTCAGGATCGCCGAAGCGGCAGTTGTATTCGATAACTTTTGGGCCTGTCGGCGTGAGCATAAGACCGAAGTACAGGCAGCCTTTGAATGTACATCCTTCATTCTGCATCGCCTTTACAGTCGGAAGAAAAATTGTTTTTTCGCAGACAGCGGCTATTTCCTCTGTGTAATGAGCGTTAGGTGCAATTACGCCCATGCCTCCGGTGTTAAGGCCGACATTTCCGTCAAAAACGCGTTTATGATCCATTGACGAAATCATAGGCACAATTGTTTTTCCGTCCGTGAAAGAGAGAACGGTAACCTCAGGCCCTGTCAAAAACTCTTCGATTACAATACTTGATCCGCTTGAGCCGAATTGTTTCTCTGTCATGATAGATTCAACAGCGTTAAGAGCATGAGCTTTATCTTCCGCTATTATAACGCCCTTTCCGAGCGCAAGCCCGTCAGCTTTTATCACAATTGGAAATTTAATAAATGCTGATTGAAGATAATCGCACGCGTCGTTTGAATCTGAAAATGTTTTGTAAGAAGCTGTCGGGATACCGTATTTTTTCATCAGGTTTTTTGAAAAAACTTTACTGCTTTCTATGCGGGCCGCATCCTTGTTAGGGCCAAAACAACGGATCCCCTTCTCTTCAAGAACGTCAACCATTCCAAGAGCGAGAGGATCATCGGGAGCGACAACGACATAATCAATACTGTTTTTTTCGGCAAAATCGGCAATACCGGCGATGTCGACAGCTTTTACCGGCACACACTGCGCATCTTTGCCAATGCCTCCGTTTCCCGGCGCAGAGAATAATTTTGTTATACGGCTTGATTTTTTTAACGCTTTAATAATTGCGTGTTCTCTTCCGCCTCCGCCTACAACCAGCACTTTCATTTGATTTCTCCCCTGCAATACATCGCAACGGCTTTCGGTAAAAGCGTCCATTCCGCTTCGCGCATAACGCGCTGTTGAAGCGTTTCCGGCGTGTCATCAGGCAGGACTTCAACCGCTTTCTGCAGAATGATTTTTCCGCCGTCAACTACTTCATTTACAAAGTGAACTGTCGCGCCTGTTATTTTAACGCCCTTTTCAAGAGCCGCTTTATGCACCTTAAGACCGTAAAATCCATTTCCGCAGAATGACGGTATCAGAGCCGGATGCACGTTAATAATTTTGTTTTCAAATGATTTAAGGACTTTCCGCCCAACGACAGAGAGAAAACCGGCCAGCACGACAAGATCAATAGAGTTTTCACATAACGCATCCGCTAAAGCCTGATCAAAGAGCGATACGTCGGCGTATTTTTTTCTTTCTATCGTAATTGTTTTTATTCCCGCTTTTTTAGCGCGTTCCAGCGCATAAGCTCCTTCGACAGAGGAAATAACAAGAGAAATTTCTCCTCCTTCAATCTGACCGCTCTTCCATGCGTCAATCAAGGCCTGAAGATTAGTCCCTCCCCCGCTTACAAGGACTGCTATTTTAATCAAATAAAACCCCTTGTATTCCATTTCTGATTTCTCCGATGATTACGGCTTTTTCTCCTGATGATTGAAGGATTCGCACTGTTTCGTCGGCGGTTTCGGGCGGGGTTATTACGCACATTCCGACTCCCATGTTGTATGTGTTGAACATATCCCGCTCCGGTATTTTTCCTTCTGAGGCAATTATTTTGAAAATCGGCGGGATTTCTACCGCGCTCTTTTTAATTACAGCGCCGACTTTTTCAGAAAACGCGCGGGGGATATTTTCCTGAAAGCCGCCGCCAGTTATGTGGCATACAGAGCGGATATTTACTTTTTCAAAAAGTTCCAGTAACGGCTTTACATAAATTTTTGTCGGTGTTAACAGTTCTTCACCTAATGTTTTTCCAAGTTCGTCGTAGCGTTTATCAAGTATGCTTTTATTTTTTGCAATTTCAAAAACCTTTCGCGTTAATGAAAAACCGTTTGAGTGTACTCCCGATGCAGCGATTGCTATAACCGCGTCTCCGTGTTTTACGCTTGTTTTATCGGGGATTTTTGATTTTTCGACAATGCCAACGGCGAAACCGGCGAGGTCGTAATCATCCTCTGCCATCGTTCCGGGATGTTCCGCCGTTTCTCCGCCGATAAGAGCACAGTTAGCCTGTACGCAGCCTTCAGCGACGCCTGCGACAATTTTTTCAATTTTAACGGGAATATTTTTGCCTACAGCGATATAATCCAGAAAAAAGAGAGGCTTTGCTGAGGCGCAGATGATATCGTTTACGCACATCGCGACACAGTCAATTCCGATTGTGTCATGCTTGTCAAGCAGCTGCGCGATTTTTATTTTAGTGCCGACACCGTCAGTTCCCGAAACAAGAACAGGCTCGTTGAAACCGTTTTTATCAAGCGCGAATAAGCCTCCAAAACCGCCGATGCCTTCCAGCACGCCGGGAATTTTTGTGCGGTCAACATGCTTCTTCATTAATTCAACCGCTTTATAACCTGCCGTTACGTCAACGCCTGCAGTTTTATAACTGTCGCTAAAACTGTTATTCATTTTTTTCCCTTGTTTTTAAGCGCCTGTAATTTTATGATCGTATTTGTTTTTTATCAATTGTTCCGGCTCCGGTATCGGATATTTTCCGGTGAAGCAGCCGTCGCAGAAACTGCATTTCGGATTTACAGCGATTTTCGGCACATGTTCAATTGAAAGAAATCCAAGACTGTCCGCTCCCAAATATTTGCAAATTTCAGGTTTGCTCATGTTACATGAAATCAGGTTTTCACGGCTGCTGATGTCCGTGCCGAAATAACAAGGGTTAATAAACGGAGGAGATGATATCCGCAGGTGGACTTCTTTCGCTCCTGTTTCGCGCACAAGTTTTACAATGCGCCGCATTGTAGTTCCTCTTACGATTGAGTCGTCAATTAAAACAACTCTTTTTTTGTTGATAGTAGATTTAATTGTGTTAAGTTTGATGCGCACCGCCTTGTCGCGCTCTTCCTGAGTCGGCTGAATGAACGTGCGCCCAATATAACGGTTTTTAATAAAACCAATTCCGTACGGAATACCTGACCTCCTGGAAAAACCAAGCGCCGCGTCAAGCCCGGAATCAGGCACGCCTATTACAACGTCTGCCTCTACAGGATATTCCTCAGCGAGAAAAGCGCCGGCAGTAAGGCGCGCGTCATGCACTGTAACTCCTTCAATGACAGAATCAGGGCGCGCGAAATAAATGTATTCAAAAACGCACATTCCGCATTTTTTACCGCAGTGCGTTCTAATGCTGCGCTCTCCGTTTTTATCAACAACAACGATTTCTCCCGGCTCTATGTCGCGTATAAACTCGGCTCCGATGCTGTCAAGAGCGCAGCTTTCAGAAGCGAAAACAACGTAGCCGTCAAGTTTTCCCATGCAAAGAGGGCGGAAGCCCGAAGGATCTCTTACCGCTATCAGCTTACTGGGAGACATTATAACAAGCGAATAAGCTCCTTCAATTTCGCCCATTGCCTGCTCTATCGCGCTTTCTATTGAATTTGTATTAATTCTTTTTTTAGTAATAATATTGATAATTATTTCGGTATCATTTGTCGTGTGAAATACGGTTCCTTCCGCCTGAAGCCTATCGCGAAGCTGCGCCGCGTTTGTAACGCTTCCGTTATGTGCAATCGCCATCGCTCCTTTAATGTGGCGCACAACAAGCGGCTGCGCGTTTGCCCTGTTTTTTTGATCCAGCGGTGAATAGCGCACATGCCCAACCGCCATGTTTCCCCTTCCGAGTTTTTCAAGCGTTTCTTTGGAGAACACGTCGGGAACAAGTCCCAGATCGCTGTGGTACTGCATAAGCCCGTCATTACAAACGGCGATACCGCTGCTCTCCTGCCCTCTGTGCTGCAAAGCGTAAAGGGCGAGATAACTAAGGGACGCTACGTCTGCCTGATCGTCTTTTGAGTATATTCCGAATACTCCGCATTTTTCATTTAAATTATTTTCAAACATATTTAACCGGTGAAATATTTTATTTCAGCTTCTCCTGTAATTGATTATCTTTCTCTATGACTTTCTTTTCCATATCGGCCTTCATTGCTTTGAGTTTTTCTGAAAGAGCTTCATCGCTGACCGCGAGAATTTGTACCGCTAAAATCGCTGCGTTATCCGCGCCGTCAATAGCAACGGTTCCGACAGGGATTCCGGGAGGCATTTGTACCATTGCAAGAAGGGCGTCAAGGCCGTCCAGAGACGATTTGATTGGAATGCCGATAACAGGGAGGATTGTATGCGCTGCGAGCACCCCAGCAAGATGAGCTGCCATTCCGGCGGCCGCAATTATCACCCCAAAGCCGTTTTTTTGAGCGTTTACGGCAAATTCAGCGGCTTTTGCGGGCGTTCTGTGGGCGCTCATCACATGCGCTTCAAAGGGAATGCCAAAATCCTTCAATTTTCTGAATACTTTTTCCAAAACAGGCAAGTCGCTGTCGCTGCCCATTATTACTGCGACTTTTTTCATATACCCCTCCTTGTAATCTGAAAGGAGTATATCAAATTATTTTATTTTTGAAAATGGGGGGGTATAAACAAGAAAGAAGAGCTCACACAGAGGCACAGAGACACGGAGGCGTAGAGGGTGAAGAGTTGTTTGATATTTTTTTCTCTTCATCAATTATTATTATACTTCAAAGTAAATTAATTTAGAGGAATAAGAAAAAGATATCGAATATTAACTCTGTGCCTCCGTGTCTCCGTGTGAGCTTCTTCTTTCATTCCTTTATACCAAAAAAGCCCATTTTTATACTTTAACGGTTGTTCTTTTAGGCGGAAAACTATTTTCGATAAATGCCTGAAAAAGCGGTTTATAAATGAGAGCGGTGTAACAAAGTTATTAACTTTGTTAACTTACCTAATCTATAAACTCTAAATTAACATTATAAACATTATTAAACTTTGAGGCGTTTTCGTATAACCATGACCAAAAAGGTGATTTGTATTCAACATAAAAAGTAAGATCACTGGGAGTATTGCCTAAAAATACGTCTTCTCCGAGAGTAGGCGGCTTGCCTGGCATTCTAATCATGCTAAGAGTTTCACAGTCAAAAAAAGCTCTGTCGCCTATTGACTCTAAAGAAGCGCCAAGCGTTAAAGTTTTTAAATTTTCACATCCGGCAAAAGCTTCTTTGCCTATTGTTATAACAGCTGATCTCATGTTTATATCTATTAAGCTTTTACATGATCTAAATGCAAAATCGCCTATTTCCGGTAAACCTATACCGACGAAACTAACTTCAATAAGATTTTCGTAAAAATAAAAAGGTGATATTTCATTTGAAGCCGCTATAACGCTTGTAGCTGTTCTTGGAAGTAAGATTTTAATTACTTTTTCCATACCTTTGATAGCTTCGTTTAACGGTGGGCTGGTAAACACCGTTGTTCCGCCCATTCCAGCGCCTCCGAGCAGAAGCTCTACATATATGTTATAATTTCCGATAATTTCCAGCAGACGAAAGTAGTCATTATCACTCCGAGACAAATCACCAATGTCCATTCTAACATGTACTTCCACATGCTTCAAAGGAGTTTCACCACCAAATTTATGGTCTGCAAATTTTTTTTCTGCGTCACTCAAGCTATTGACATAAATAAACCTATTATCATTATACCTTCTAAAAACACCACCATATGAGAGTAATAATCTATTATCATAGAAATAATAATAAACACGAGCAGAGTTTTCTTGTTGCATATAGTATTCATCTGACAGTGAAATTTCAACATGGGTATCAGCACAAATGGACTGTCCGTTCTTTAATGATTGTATAACTAAAGAACTCTCATTAAAAGTATGTATTCTATATTCATTATTATAATTAATTATATACCATGAACCAAGAATATCATCCTTTTTTGCCGATTCAATTTCTATTTTTTTTAACTGATACTCGCCAAGAGTCAAATCATTTCCGTCTGCAGATAATTTGTAAGGTGTTTTTCTCCATTCATATGTATTATAAAATTCCTTATTATAAATCACTTTATCTGAATACAGGAACTCCTTTGGTTCATTGCCTTCATTTATTTCTATTGTGCTTGTATAATTCGGGTTAGTTCGATTATACCCGAAACTTTGAAAAATATTACCTCTGAATAAATATAATAAGGGCTTAAAATTCTGACGACCGGCCTCAGGGTCTTGTACTTCCCAAAATCCGTCAAATTTACTTGATTTAAAATCACCTACTGTTGTCGGATCATCGTTATAAGGAAAATTCGGATCAAACATAGGACAGGCGGTAAAGAATGCAATAATTACAGCTCCAAAAAGCATATAGGTTGCAAACGATATTGCAGATATTTTTGTTTTCATATTTTGCCTCATGGTGATTAATATGCATTAAAAAATTAACGCCTGTTATCTCGTCATGCTCAGCGCAACCTTATTCTGATTTAACGTTCGAAGTCAATATCCGCACCGTCATTATTGAAACTAGATGCGTTTTCGTTGATCCATCTGCGAAAACCACCCTCGTACTCCTTATTAATATAAAAAGTAAATCTACTGGGAGTGCTGCCCAAAAACACACTGTCCCCGAGTTTTGGATAATTCCCGCGTATTGAAAACCGTTCAAGAGCGCTACAGTCATAAAAAGCTTCATCACCAATTGTTTCTAATTCAATAGAAAAATCTATACGTTTTAAATTTTCACAACCGTTAAATGCCTCTCTGCCTACTGTTTTAGTACTATTAACTGACACCCTTTCTAGGCTTTTACATGAACTAAAGGCATAATCGCCTATATGGGTTATTTGACTATAATTTGTGCTAACACGTTTAAGGTTCTCGTAAAAGTAGAAAGGTGATTGTCCGTTTGCATCCGCCAAAATGCTTGTGGTAATGTAGGAGAATGTGATGCCTACTATTTTGTCCATCCCTTTAGCGGCTTCGATTAACGGAGGGCTCGTAAACACAGTTGTTCCGCCCATTTTACTTGGAAGTGTAAGGTCAACATATAAACCAGAATTTCCGATAATTTCAAGCAGACGCAGATAGTTATTATCGGGCTTAGACAAGTCCCCAATGTCAAAAGAAACTTTCACCGTTAAAGGGGTTTTAGGGCTATCCCCGGTAAAAGTATGTTCCGCAAGTTGTTTTTCGGCGTCACTTAAACTGATAACACGTATTATATTTGGAGGAAGTTCATTACCGTGACAGGTAGTAAAACATACCGTAAGGAAAGCGCCTAAAATTATTAACCATACAATGAACAATGCGGAAATCTTTGTTTTCATGTTAACCTCATGATCTTTAATATATACATTAAAATTTTATTTGTCAATTTTATAAAAAAAATTAAAAAATTACATTTATCCTGAAATAATAAAAATTAATCTGTATATTATTCATTATAATGTACTGTTGGTAATAAATCAAACCTACAGTTTATATGTAATACTATCAATATTTTGGAGGATTTCATGAAAAGTAACAAATTTAGGCTATCCGTTCTATTCAGCCTGTCGGTAATCACTGTCTGCGTTTTATTCGTAAGCTGTGAAAATTTCTTTATGCCGGAATCAAAAATAGTGAAAGCACCGTTGAATTATATCAATCCTTCATTAGGCAGAAAGGCAGAACTTGCTTTATGGCACACCGCCGAAAGTTTTGAAACTTCGGTAGAAACATTGCAGGAACAGATACAGGCATGGCTGCAGCCCGAAGCAGAAAACGCCTCAAGAAGCAGAAGCAGTGTCACAAGTGTATACAGCTATTCCATAACTAAAGAAAACGGTTTTTCATCCGTTCCGGCAGACAGGCGCTCTCCTGACGCCCGGTCTGAAAGGTCTGTAATCCCGTTTAATGTATTTCAACTTGAAAACAGGAGCGAAGGGACAAGCGGTTTCGCTTTTACCTGCGGAATTAATTAAAAAGAAGGAATAAATACTCCATTACCAACTCCATTATTGAAACTTACCAATGCTTTTCCACTATGAATTACAGGCGGAAGATCTGGCAAAATAGTAGTAGAGCTATCACTAATATGTATTTTAAACTCAATATTCTGTCCATTTCCATTATAATTGTTATACATATATATCGGTTCTTTTTCAGCGTGTATCTCATACTTCCAAACATTCAATGTGACACTACCGTCTGTAATAACTCCTAATGTACCAATACATTATCCATCATTATGCGTACCTGTTGGTATATTTGAAAACGCTACCAAACTAACAGGATATTTATAGCCAGTAGCATATATAAATTTTGTATTATGAGCTTCTAGACCGTTAATTATTAAATTTCCGTTTGTATTTTCTACAATAGAGTATGATTCATCACTACTATTACATGTCGTTATTAAAAAAACGATTACTGCGGTAATAGTGAAAAACAAGATAAATTTAATTTGGTTTTTCATATAATCTCTTTAAGTGTTAATTATGATAACATCCAAAAACTTCAGTTCTTCGTGTTTTCGTACTGTACCTTTTTGCGGATATTTTTGTTTTCATATTGTGCCCCATAATGATTAATATATACTATATAATTTTATTTGTCAAATTTTTTACTAATATCGAAATATTTATTTTTTCACCCTTTGCTCTTTTTTCTGTATTTTTTCGAGGCTTCTCACCTGGTCTAAAATATATCCTTGAAAATGACCGTTTAAATGTTTAAAAATATCTATTAGTTCTTCTAATTTTACATCAGGCGGAACTGCGTCAAACATTTTTCCCTTTCCTGATAATAACCACTCTTTATTTACATTATATATCTTGCTTATTGAATCAAGAAGCGTGTCTTTTATTTTTCTATGCCCCGATTCCAGACAAGCATAATTGCTTGCGCTAACAAATATACTTTTTGCAAATACCTTCTGAGATACGTTTAATGTAGTCCTAACGGCTTTTAGCCGTTCTATTAATTGCATTTTTTTAGGTTATCACAAAAAAATCAAAAAAACAATATTTTTAACTTGACAAATTACAATGTAATAGTATATTATATTGCAATGTAATGTATTCTCTTAAAAGAAAATTTATGACTAAAGCAAAACTTGAGTATTTAAGCAGGGTATTTATCGGGTTTTCTGATGAGACACAAGATCATGTTTTAAATACCGCGCGCCAACTGGTAAAAATTCAAGATGATAATATTTTTCTATTAAATGACAATATTGAAGAATTTACGTTATTAAAATCGCGTTTAGGAGGAAATTATGAAAAGCAACAAATTTAGGCTATCTGTTCTATTCAGCCTGTCGGTAATCACTGTCTGCGTTTTATTCGCAAGCTGTGAAAATTTCTTTATGCCGGAATCAAAAATAGTGAAAGCGCCGCTGAATTATACCAATCCTTCGTTGGGCAGAAAGGCAGAACTTGCTTTATGGCACACCGCAGAGAGTTACGAAACTTCTGTAGAAACATTGCAGGAACAGGTACAGGCATGGCTGCAGCCCGAATCGGAAAACGCCTCAAGAAGCAGAAGCACTGTTACAAGCGTATACAGCTATTCCATAACTAAAGAAAACGGTTTTTCATCCGTTCCGGCAGACAGGCGCTCTCCTGACGCCCGGTCTGAAAGGTCTTTAATCCCGTTTAATGTATTTCTACTTGAAAACAGGAACGAAGGGACAAGCGGCTTTGCTTTTACCTGCGGTGATCCTCGTGAAAAAGAACGTATTCATTTCACCTAACATTAACCTAAATTGATTCACACAAAGACACGGAGGCATAGAGAACGCAGAGTTTATTTTTGATATTTTTATCTCTTCAATAAAAATTATTCATTGCGAATATAGTAAATTATTTTCAATTTTTAACAAATTTAATTTGATGTAAGTTTGAAAACAATATCCTTGCCTTCATTATTGAACTTTGAGGCGTTTTCGGTTAACCATGCGCAGTAAAGCGCTTCGTGTTCCGGTTCAATAGAAAAAGTTATTGTACTCGGGGTGCTTCCTAGAAACACGCTTTCTCCAAGTGTGGGCGGTATCCCGCGAAATTGAATCCGCTCAAGAGCGCTACAGTCATAAAAAGCTTTATCACCTATTGTTATTAAAGAAGAATCAAACGATATGCCGCCGCTTAGATTTTCACAGCCGTGAAAAGCCTCCCTGCCAATTGTTTTAACATTATACCCGATGCCTATATATTTTAAATTTTTACATGAACTAAATGCAAAATCGCCTATTTCAGTTAAAGTACCTTTATTAGAGAAGTCTGGATGATAAAAACTTAAAAGGTTTTCGTAAAAAAAGAAAGGGGATTTTCCGTTTTTATCAGCTCTAATACTTGTGATACCAACAGGAGTGGTGGTTCCTATAATTTTATCCATACCTTTGACTGCTTCGTTTAACTGGGGGCTTGTAAACACTCTTGTGCCCATTGTAGCAGTTCCAAGTTTAAGATTAACATATAAACCCGAATCTCCGATAATTTCTATCAGGCGCAGGTAGCTGTTACCGGGCTGAGACAAGTCCCCAATGTCGAAGCGTACATACACATCCAAAAGCTCTTCTGGGCTTGACCCAATACCATCAGAGCTATAATCGGCAAGTTTTTTTTTGGCGTCACTTAAACTGTAGACATGTATTTCTGTTGGTATGTCAATATTAAAAAAACATGCTGTAAAGCATACCGTAAACGACATGCTAAGAATTATATACCTTGTAAGCGCCAACACAAATATTTTTGTTTTCATATTTTACCTCATGATTATTAATATATACATTAAAATTTTATTTGTCAAAATATTTTTAATTTTTCTGGACAAATTGCATTGCGTGTATGTATATTATTACTATGCAACACATTATTTTAAGGGGTTTTTATGGCTAAAGAAGAACTTGACTATTTAAACAGGTCTTTTTTACAGTTTTTTGTTAAAAAACAGGAGTTTATATTGTTTGCTGGTTTAAAATCGGACCAAGGAGGAATTTATGAAAAATAACAAATTTTCGTTATTTTTATTCGGTTTGCCAGTTATTATACTTGGCATTTTACTCTCTTCTTGTGACACTTTCTTCATGCCTGAATCTAAAATAGGACAGGCTCCGCAAATTTATAACAGCTCATCATTAAGCAGAAAAGCCGAACTGTCATTGTGGCATACAGCCGAGAGTCACGATACGCCTGTGGAAGCATTACAGGATCAGGTACAGGCATGGCTGCAACCAAAGACCGATACCGAATCAAGAAGCAGAAGCGCAGTTACAAGCGTTTACAGCTATTCCGTAATAGTAGAGAACGGTTTTTCATCAGTTCCGGCAAACAGGCGGCCGGTTGATACCATGCCGGAAAGGTCTGTAATACCCTTTTATGTGTTCCAGCTTGAAAACCGCGAGGAAAGGACAAGCGGTTTCGCTTTTGCCTGCGGAGACCCTCGTATTGGAAACTTGCTTGCCTTGGTTGAAGACGGCGATTTTCATGATACGGAAATGCCGTTCTGGCAAATTTTTCTCGGCTGTCTTGATGAATACATTGATGAAACCATAACGGTATACAACGGTATAAGCGATTCAGATATTGAGGCTGCTTTGATTGAAAACAACACCGATGCGAGCCGTTCCGCAGGTAATGATCCGCCTGATTATATGTTTGATAAAATAAAATTTGATAAAATATACGAACAGGTAAAACTAAATACTGTATCTAATTGGAGGCAAGGAGAACCGTATAACCATGTTTTTAATATTTTTGCAGGAAAAAGTAATTCTAAAAATTATTGGTCAGCCGGATGCGCCGCTGTCGCAATGGGGCATATTATGGCGTATCATGAATGGCCATTGAAACCGCCCACATCGATACGGCAATCGGTGGATTTTGGACTCTTTAATCAATTTATCAGTTTACAGTCAAAAACCTCTTTTTATGACCCATTCAGTGAAACAACCAAAACATTTTCCAGTATCACCTATGACTGGAAAGACATAAAATATCAAGCTGGTTGGGGGGATTACGCCCCAAGATCCTATAACGATAAAGATAAAAAGATTTTAATGCAAATCGGCGTTTTGTATCTGGCAATCGGAGATAAAGTCAACATGAAATATTCCAACGTCGACCTCTTCAGCGGTGCCGGTGCCTTTCAGAGTGATGTTGAAAATGGGTGGACATCTTTCGGGTACAGCAAACCTGTAATAAAAGACTATTCGTTTAATATTGTAAAAGATATTCTCAGGGAAAGCAAACCGGTCATGATGGGCGGCTCTAAAGGTACCGATTTTGCTGACGGCGGTCATTACTGGATTATAGACGGGTATAGGTCTGCGGATGCAATAACTACACCAGGGGGAGTAGTAATAAATAATGAAAATTTTGTCCATGTAATACCCGGGTGGGGTGATAGTAGAGTCGGTTGGTATTACAGCGACATCTTTGATATGAGAGAAGAAACAGGCCCTGTAGCACTAACAGACGCCAGAAGCGTAGTCAAGAAGGATTATTTCAGAAATAACCTGCATATCTTTACCGACCTGTACCCGCTCAACAACAACAAAGTTGTTACTATCAACGAAGTTGAAGGTGTATGGCAGCCTGTAGCGGGATATTTACCAAAACCTGAAGTTGACACGGAAATAAAAATCATCGAAACACAACAGTTCACAGGAACAGTAGAATGGTATGTACCAACCGGAAACGGTAAATTGCGGTTAATTGACAAAGGAGAAAATTTTAAACACGGGGTTGAATATACAGCGGTAATTTCTCTGACAGCCAAAAAAGGTTTCACCTTTTACGGCGTGGATGACGATTTTTTCACCGTTAATGGAGCAGCATCATCAACCAACGCTGCCAACAGCAGTGTAATAACTGCGGTTTTTCCGCCGACAGTGAGCTTGTTCGCAAACGGTGACGGGACATCAACTAACCCGTTTAAAATTAATACTGTAGAAGACTTTAATAACCTTCGCCAGTACAGCGCCGCTCATTTTAAATTAGAAAATGATATCGATCTGCAGAACATACCATGGACACCCATTCCTGAATTTCACGGCACTTTAGAAGGAAAAGACAAAACAATATCAAATTTAAATATGACATTTGAAAACGGTGTGCATGGAAACCTTAATTACAGGGACTGCATATCGTACGGGTTATTCGTTCTTAACAAAGGGACGTTTCAAAACCTTCAGGTAACGGCGAACATCGACCTGACAAATATACCAGGCAATTACAGCATCCCGCAGGACAGGGAAATAATCGTGGGCGTGATCGCCGCCGTAAATGACGGAAAGATACTAAACTGCACGGTCGCCGCCAGCGGCGGCAACCCCATGATCAACAGCACAATCCATGTAAGAACCCTTACAGGCGGTATAGCAGGTTATAACGATAACAAGGGGACTATAAACACCTGTACCAATGACGGTACCATTCTAAGCAGCGGAAGTACGGGCGGAATTATGGGGTGCAACATAGGTGATACAATCGGTTGCGTAAATAACGGCACAATCCTTTACACTTATATTAACCATAACAGCGGGATAGGCGGCATAGCCGGAGGAAACCTTTTAGGCTTTTTAATGGGCGGGACAAATAACGGAACGATTGTTTATACCAACGCTTCAAGTACAAGCCAATTAATCCAGCCGTGTATAGGCCAAATCGCGGGTTCAAATTCTTCAGGTTTGATAAGAAACGTTTCGCTGAATTTCAGCGACGGCACCGTCAATCTCGGCACCCTGCAGACAGTGACGTACACGTCAAACGGCGTGACGCAAACGCACGACCAGGCGTTATACGCCGGCAACAGGGCGGTCGGCATGGGTTTTGCCGGCGCAGGTACGGCGGACGATCCGTTCCTCGTCATAACGGAAGAGAATTTAAGACACGTCAAATATTCCATTCCGGACTTCCATTACAGGCTTATGAACGACATTGATCTGCAGAACATCCCATGGACGCCTCTGGAGTATTTTAACGGCGTTTTTGAGGGCAACAATTATTCAATTTCAAATTTAAACATGACATTCACAGACAGCTTTCTTGTAAACAACAAAACAATCTCATATGGATTAATCGCGGAAAACAGGGGAACGATCCGTAATCTGAAAGTTTCAGCTAACATCAATCTTACAAATATTCCAAGTAATTACACCCTTCCTCAGAATGGAGAAATTCTTGTCGGTGTGATTGCCGCAGGGAACTACGGAACGATACAGAGCGTTACCGTCTCTTCAAGTAACAGCAGTCCGATGATTAACAGTATTGTTCATGTAAAAAATATAACCGGAGGTATATCAGGTAAAAATTACGCCGACGGCATAATAACCTCTTGTACTAATAATGGGGCAATTCACAGTAGCGGAGACACAGGCGGGATTATCGGTAACAATCAGGGGGCTTCCGGTAATTGCAAAAATAGCGCATTAATCCGTTATACCTATGTAAATGAAAATAG
>Ga0209755_10005232_pt1 | contig 14841 bp, 11 predicted proteins | sample TergutCo191P1_FD_187301 | JGI IMG/M metagenome (GOLD analysis project Ga0209755, IMG submission 187301) | Cornitermes sp. P1 segment gut microbial communities from Petit-Saut dam, French Guiana - Co191P1 (SPAdes) (version 2) | ecosystem: Host-associated > Arthropoda: Insects > Digestive system... | reverse complement strand
CCCTTTTGTATCAATCCGCGTTCCATTATACTTTTTACAGTAAGTTTTTTTACTATTTCGGAGGCGCTCGTCTTTCTGAAAAATCTGCTCATAAGCTGTCAGCAATTATATCATTAATAACAAGACTTGCTAAGTATAAACCGGCAACAGCCGTAACCGTAACAATACTCCCGTTAATACGCTTGCAATGCTCACTGCTCACCGCTGCCTGCTCACCGCTGCCTGCTAACCGCTCAATATTTTCTGTCCTCTGTTCATCGCTGTATACAACTTTAAAATCCCCTGAGAATCCGCGTTTTCGCAGTCCTTGGCGCACAAGACGGGCAAGAGAACAGACATCGGTTTTCCAGATTGAAGCGGTTTTTATTAAAGCAGGATTTGTTTTAAGCGCCATACCCATTGAAGAAAAGAGAACAGCGCCTGAGCTGCAAACAGTTTCGATAAGGTCCAGTTTATGTGTAAGAGTGTCGATTGCGTCAATCACAAAGTCCGCGCTTTTAATGTCAAACCGGCCGGCATTCTCAAGGCAAAAGAGTTCGTCCCACGCTGTTATTTCACACTCAGGATTAATCTCAAGCAGCCGTTTTTTCAAAGCTGCCGCCTTGGGCTGTCCGATAGTAAGAGTAGTCGCCTCTATCTGGCGGTTAACATTTGAAGCGCAGATAATGTCATTGTCAATGATACCAATCTTGCCAATCCCGCTTCGGACTAGCGCTTCGGCAGTCCAGCTGCCGACACCTCCCGCTCCAAAAACAAGAACTTTTGTACTCGACAGTTTCTCAAGCGCTTCCGTCCCTGTGAGAAGGGACAGCCGTTCAAAAATAGGATTAACTTTCATACTAATGTTATGATTCCTCTATGTTGATACCTTTCCTCCTCGCTGAAAATACAGCCGCAATACTTTTGCATATACATACCGGCGGAGCGTGCTTTTGCCTGTCCTTCGCGGAAGAGCGGGCGGAAGTCCCTGTAGAGGAATTCAACTCCGTACTTTACCGCTATTTCTTCTCCCGCGTGTTTGATAGCGTCATGATCCTGATACGGGCTGATTAAAAGGCTTGTACTCAACGCGGAATAACCTTCCTGCGCGGCGAAAGATGCGGCCTTTTCAAGACGAAGACTGTAACACTTCAAACAGCGGTTTTCGATTTCGGGAAAGACCGCGTTCAGAAAGAGACGAAGACCGTATTCATCAATTAACGTAAGTTTTAAGTTTTCATTATTTGCGAACCCGGTGAGACAATCGCGGCGCGATTTGTATTCTGTGTAAAGGTGGATATTCGGGTTATACCAGAATAGCTGCGGTTCAATGCCCTCATCGCGCAGACTCCTTACGCAGGAAACAGAGCAGGGAGCGCAGCAGCAGTGGAGGAGGAGTTTATAAATCACTTGAAACATTCTAACATAAAAAAAAGATAATGCAAGCAAGGAAAGCGATATTAATACATAAAAGATATTGTATTAAAAAAGCTTTTATAATAATATATGAAGCAATTATCATGTATTTGACTAAAGGAGTTTCTAAAATGAAAAAAGTATTTTTTATCGTCATGGCTTTTGTGACGCTTTTGATGACTGTTGGATGTTCAACAACCACAACAACGTTTCCCATTGTTTACACAAATAACCAAAACACGGAGTTTGAAATACTGGGTATTGTTAATCTTAGGAGCAATACCAGCGTAGGTTACGATACTGTATTTGAGGTTGCTAAAGAGCAATATCCGGAGACTGAGTTCGTGATTGATATTATAATCGATCAGCATGAAATAAAAACATCATACCATTGGTTTGCGATGATTTTTAAACTGATATTCAGCGCGAACATGAATCAGCAAATGATAAGATATGAATATACAATTCGAGGTACCGCGATTAAATATATTCGAAAAGACGCAAGAGGCAATATAATTTCAACGCCTACGCCGGTATATAATCTGGATATGACAATCCCAAATAATAAAAACAATAATAATGATACAGTTAAATCTGATCCTGTTGAGTCAGAGTAAATGATATTGATACTTAAAGCATACTAACCGGATCAACATCGATTTCAAGATAGGTCTTGGAGTCTTTTCCCTTCTCATAACGGACAATAAGTTCGCGTGACGCTGAATGTATCGCGTTCATTGAAGCGCCGCGAAGGATCAACTGCCGCCTGTAATTGCCGTTCATGACACTGATGGGGCATTCCGCGGGGCCGAGAATATCCGCGTCTTTGGGAAGTAATTCTTTGGCAATAGACGCGACGCGTCTTATCGCGGCATCAGAGCGTTTTGCGTCTTTGCTGCGGATTGTAAAACGAATAAGCCTTGAATAAGGCGGGAAACCGAGCGACTTACGCATATTTAGTTCAGCGTTGAAAAAGCCTTCAACATCGAGGGCGCAGGAACGTTTTATTACCGGGTCTTCAAGGCGAAGGGTTTGAACGATAACTTTTCCGTCAGGGAAGAAACGTCCTGCCCGTCCTGCTACCTGTACAATGAGAGAGAATGTTCTTTCTGCCGCTCGGAAGTCCGGCATGTGCAGTCCCGTGTCCGCGAAGACTACGCCGACAAGGCGGACTCCAGGAAAGTTCAATCCTTTCGCGACCATTTGCGTTCCCAATAGAATGTCAATCATGCCCGATTTGAAAAGCGCGAGCGTGTCTTCAAGACCGCCTTTTTTTCCAGCTGTGTCAGCGTCCACCCTGCGGACTTTTAAATCGGGGAATGTGTTTCGCACTTCTTCTTCGATCATTTCAGTGCCGAAGCCGCGGTAACCGGCTTCAAGGCAGCCGCAATTAGGGCAGGCTTGAGGCGGAGGTTCTGAGTAGCCGCAGTAGTGGCAGATACAGCGTCCCCGGCTTTTATGCCATGTCAGGGATACCGAGCATCTTTTGCAGGTTTGTTCCCAGCCGCAGCCGGGACATTGATAAAAATGAGCGAAACCTCTTCTGTTTAAAAAGAGGATTGTCTGCCTTCCCATCTTGACCGTTTCGAGGATTTCATTTTTTAATTCCTGAGTCAGGCATCCGTCTGTTTTGGCAAGGCTGACCGCCTTTATTTCAGGCATTTTTCCGCCTGAAAGGCGTTTTGAGAGATCGAGACGCTTTATCGCGCCGTCCCCCATCAATTTCCACGCTTCTGCGGAAGGAGTAGCAGAACCCATTACAAGCCGCGCGTCTTCCTGCGAACAGCGCCGAAGCGCAATCTGCCTTGCGTGATAGCGGGGCGTATTGCCCGATTTATAGGAGCCGTCGTGTTCTTCGTCAATGATGATAAGACCGAGGTTCGGCAAAGGAGCGAACACCGCGCTGCGCGGCCCGACAACAATCGGAGCCTCTCCCTTTCGTATACGCATCCACTCTGAAAGGCGGGCTGAAGGCGTCATCCCCGAATGAAGGGTAGCGGACAGGGCGCCGAAACGGTTACCAATCATTTTCGCCGTTTGATGAGTGAGCGATATTTCCGGTACCAGATAGATAACAGACTTTCCCTCGTCAAGCATTTGCTGCGCGGCGCGGATAAATACTTCGGTTTTGCCGGAGCCGGTGACGCCGTAGAGGTAGAACATGTTTGGGAGTTGGGAGTCAGGAGAGGGGAGTCGGGAGAGGATTGCGTTTAACGCATTGGATTGTTCGTCGGAGATTGAGAGAGCGGGATGCGTGAACGCGTCGTCGTCTTCGGGGAGTTCGGGGACGATCATTTTTTTGCCAGAGGGGATCATGGCGGATAACGCCTGTCCCGCGCTGCACATATAGAAGCCGGCCATCCAGCGTGCCAGTTCGATGTTCTTTGTGTCGAATAATATTTCTTCGTCAACAACACGGCGGATGCTTTTTATAACTTCGTCATTGACTCCCTCAGGCGGACTGTCTCTCTCTGCGATAATGTAGCCGAGGGTTTCTCTCCGTCCAAACGGCACCATTGCCCGTTTCCCGACCGCCGCCGCTCCCTTATCGTCAATCTTATATGTAAAAGCCTGATCCGCCGGTATGTCAAATATCAAATCATAAAGCCTGCTCACTATCTATCCTCGATTTAAAAAGCTTCAAGTCTTCCCACGCGGGACGTTTATAATCTTCATTATGCAAAAGCGCGGAAGGGTGGTATGTTATCATGAGCGGGATTGTCATATCCCCTGAATTATAATCAAGAAATTTTCCGTGTAACTTTTCTATTGATTCTTTGACGTTTAACACACTTTGAGAGGCAACCCTCCCTACAAGTAAAATATACTTTGGTTTTAAAAAAGCGATTTGCCGCCGCAGAAAATGAGCGCAGGCGGATCTTTCATCAGGATGCGGATCGCGGTTATTAGGCGGCCTGCATTTTACAACATTCGCGATAAAACAATTAGTTGTACGCGACAGATTGATGGAAGCGAGCATCTTATCCAAAAGCTGTCCCGCGTTTCCGACAAACGGTCTGCCTTGCTTATCTTCATCGGCGCCGGGACCTTCGCCTATCACCATAACAAGCGGATCCGTTACGCCTTCTCCGGGAACAGTGTTTTTTCTTGTTTTTGCAAGAACGCAATTTTGACAAGTTGATATTTCCTCGGCGATTTTGTCAAGAGTATCGGTGTTTTGAGACGCGTTGTTATGCGAAACATTGAAACTAGTGTCGTCTGATTCGGATGATGTGTTAAAATGATATTCTTTTTCTCCGCTGTTGTATCCTGAAGTAAGATAATCTCCCGCGAGGCCGATGAAAAAAGCTAATTTTTGCTTGTCTTCGATTGTCATATTTTCTACTTAGTATAAAAGTACGCGTGTTTACGATCCTCATCTTTAAGGCCTTTAAGATGCAGAAGATCATTTACCATCTTTGGTGAATCATCAATCTTATACGGAACTAAGTTAGTGTCAACAAGTATCTCGTTAAGTATCAATTCATCCGCGCAGGCTAATGTCTGTAATCTGCACGCAAGATTAATTCCGTAGCCGATATAATCACGGTATTTAAGTTCGGATAATTCCGCGGATATTTCAAACTTATACACTTTTTCCGTTACAAGCGCACCTGCAAGGCTTAAGGTATCATAATGTTTGAAAAGCTCCTCGTCAAGGAATTCCGTATATAAATTAAATATCGCCAGCGCCTCGTTTATCGAGGCTTTTGAGGTTTCATCCCAAATAATAATAACGCCGTCTCCCATGAGCTTGTAATAGGAACAGCCGTATCCGAATTGATTGATACAGGACAAAAGGTTCGAGGTAAATTCCTTGATCAGCTTAAAAACGGTATCGTCGTCATTATCTCGCAGAAAATCGCTGAAATTGCGTATATCAAGGCATAAAACAAGCGCGGAATTACGGACTTTACCCAAATATGTGCCCTCAAACACATCAACAGGCATTTTTTTAAGCCCCTCAATCGCGCCTATATCCAAAACAAGCCCGCGGCTCTTGGTTTCTGTGGAATCGAGTTCTTTTAAAAGGTTGTTTTCCATGTTAATTATCTTAACATATTATTAATTTTTTTGATACTGGTAAAAAAGTGAAGAGTTCATATGATTATCATATAGTTGCATGATATTGAAATATCATGATATTCTATTAAAGTATAGAACATTTCTCAGACGATAGGAGAAACAGAGATGGCATTAGTGAAATCAAAATATATGCAGGTTGTTAATCCCGTTTATTCGGGAGACATACCTGCTTCAGAAATGAAGCTGTCTTATATAAATTACGATTCAAAGTCAGCGGAAACGAAAGATGTCTCCTCTATTGATGAGGTAATAAAACTTAAAAGCGATTCAAAGATATTGTGGATAAATGTCAGCGGATTAAAAGATATTGAAGAAATTAAGCGTTTGGGCGAATTACTGGAAATTCACCCTTTAACTATTGAAGATATTCTGCAGACAGAACAACAGGCAAAAATGGAAGTTTTTGACAAATACAGATTTTTATTGGTTAAAACGATTATGCAGAAAAAGAATGCTTTTTGCCGATTAAATGCCGAAAAGAAAAAAAACTTCCTGTCTTTCTTAAATAAAAATAACTTTAAGTCTCATGAAATAAATATAGATGAATTAATTATTACTCAGGTTGGAATAGTTATTATGAAAAACATTCTGTTAACTTTTCAGGAACTATCAAGGGGCGCGTTTGAAAGTATAAGAAAAAAAATAATGGAAAATACCGGTGAAATCCGCAAAATGGAAACTGATTATCTAGCCTATTTAATTATTGATAAAATTGTCGACGAGTATTTTAACTCTATAAATCATTTGGAAGACCACATTGAAAATCTTGAAGAGCGTGCGACCGGAACAAGCGATGACACGTATATAGAGGAGATACAAGAAACAAAAAAATACCTGCTGCTGATAAAGAAAGCGATCCTGCCGCTGAAAAACAATTTATTGATTATTTCCCGGCAAGAATCATTTTTTCAGACCGGTGAAATTAAACCATTTTTACAGGACCTGATTGAAAATTTGGATCATGCCGTAACACAGGTAGAACATTACCGCGAATGGCTGTCAAGCGTTATGGAAGTAAATTTGTCTGTCTTATCGTATCAGCTAAACAAGGTAATGAAAGTATTGGCGATGATTTCCGCTATTTTTATTCCATTGTCTTTTATAGCGGGAATATACGGCATGAATTTTGATGTTATGCCTGAATTAAGATATAATTTTGGGTATTTCATTGTTCTTGGCGTAATGGGTCTAGTCGCGGCTATTATGATTGTTTATTTTAAAATTCGCCGGTGGTTCTGAATTTTTACCCCGATTTTTACGAAATATATGGAAATTTGCATTGACTTGTGATAGAATTGTACTGCAATAGTTATCAAAGAATGTTGGATGTTCTGTAATCGCTTTACGCTAAATATATACCATAGGAGGAACTTTATGAAAAAGTTACAGAGTTTATCATCGATCTTAAAGATTGTATTTTCATTTGTTTTGGCATTTGGATTTATAGGTTGCAATGGAAATATTGAGGATAACCTGCCGAAAATTCAAGCTTCAAATTTAATGCATGGAATTACCGCGCAGACTGTAAATACAGTAGCATTGGATGAACAATTCCGTAATGCAGCTGCGAATTTTTCGCTGAACCTGTTCAGGAATACTATTTCAGACAGCGGCAATTCGTTGATTTCACCTGCTTCAGTTTTAATCGCTCTTGCAATGGCAGCAAACGGCGCGGACGGCAATACACTTTCTCAAATGGAGCAAGTTATCGGCGGCGGCATGCCCATTGCGCAGTTAAACGCATATTTTTACTCTTTTTTGAAGAATTTAACCAGCCATCCGAAAGAGAAAATCAGCATTTCTAATTCAATTTGGTTCAGAGAGTTAGGCTTTACCCCAAATCGCGATTTTCTGCAAACGAATGCAAATTATTTTAACGCAGATGCTTTTGCTGCTCCATTTAACAATCAAACGGTTAATGACATTAATACATGGATAAACAAAGCCACAGACGGACTAATTAAGGAAATGCTTAAATCTATTCCCCAAGACCCTCCGGCAGTTTTATATCTTATAAATACGATTTTATTCGATGCTGAATGGGCAAATATTTATGAAAAGAGAAGTGTCCGAAACGGAGAGTTTACCAACTATGATAATCAAAAGCAAACCGCACAGTTTATGCATTCGGATGAATATTTATATATTCAGGGCAATGGAGCAACAGGGTTTATCAAGCCATACCACAGCGGACGATACAGTTTTGCCGCGATTTTACCTGATAAAGGTGTAGATATATTTGATTATATTGCCGAACTGTCGGGTGAAGAATATTTTAATCTTATAGGGAATGCAAATCGTGAGCGTGTAATTACTGCTCTGCCTAAATTCAAATATGAATATGATGTTTTAATGAACGACGCTCTTGAAGCAATGGGTATGGAAGAAGCCTTTTCTGAAGAAACAGCAAATTTATCGCGCATGGGTAATTGGGTATATGGTGCTTTGTGGATTAGTAGAGTGTTGCATAAAGCAAACATTGCTGTTGATGAACGGGGAACTAAAGCAGGTGCAGCAACAGTGATAGAGCCGGTTGGACCAACAAGCGGCCCTCCTACTTCTCCCCATTATGTTACACTTGACCGTCCATTTGTTTATGCTATAATCGACAATGAGACAAATTTGCCGTTATTTATTGGTTCGCTTTTATCAATACCATATTGAAAAATCCGGATTTACAAAGAGATTTAACGATGGTGATGGTGAAGACACCGGTCTGATTAATTCACCGTTAAGAACCTCAAGAGTAACATTAAGGCTTCGTATAACGCCATTTGAAGTAAAATTATCATTGATGAATGTGCCGTATTCGGATACGGGAGTTACTGTCATAGTAGCATTTATAAATGATGCTCCAGTTGCAGACGAATTTGCGCCGGATGCTGCATCAGAGCCGTAAACAATACCGTTACTAATACGGAAAATGCCGGATATATTTGTTATTCCGCCGCCCCATTCCACAGCGGCATTACTTGAAATTAAACCGTTACGCATATTAAAAACGGCAGTGCCGTTTGTTCCGCCGTAAACAATAACTCCGCCGCCCCATCTGCCGGATGTATTGCCCGATATTTCACCATTATACATATTGAATAAAGAAGAATCATTCATGACTGCTACACCGCCGCCGTCAATTGAAGCTTCATTGTTAGAGATAACACCATTTTGCATATTAAATATGCCGTTATAGTTGTATACACCGCCCCCTCTGCGACCTGAATTATCATCAATTGCGCCATTTTCCATATTGAAGGTTCCTACATTAGCCACGCCGCCGCCATCACGAAAAGATGTATTACCAGAGATAATTCCGTTATATATGGTTAAAGTTTCAGTATTACATATACCGCCGCCTTCAAATGAAGCAGTATTGTTAATTATTTTACCGTTATTAAGTATAAATATACCTTCATTGAACACGCCTCCGGCTTCTTCAGAAGCTATATTGTCTGATATTTCTCCGCCTTCCATATCAAGAGTACCAGTATACCCATTTTCCACACCGCCGCCTAATGTAGCGTTATTCAAAGAGATGCTTCCATCATTCATTGTAAAGTAACCCCAATTAGACACTCCTCCGCCATACCGCCCAAAATTATCGGAGATTTTCCCATTGTACATATTGAAAGTCCCGCCATCATTATTAAGCACACCGCCGCCTTGTACGCTGTCATTACTCATGATGACACCGTTATACATATTAAAAATTCCATTATAGTTGTATACCCCGCCGCCGCCTTTCATAGAAGTATTTCCGGAGATTTCACCATCGTTCATGTCAAAAACAGTCCAATTAGATACCCCGCCTCCGTCAAGCATAGCTTTATTATCTGAAATTTTCCCATTGTTCATGATAAAGTTTCCTGTACTGGCATTAACAATACCGCCGCCTTCCCATGCTGCGGTATTACCTGAAATTTCTCCGTTGTTCATGGTAAAGTCACCTGTTCCGGCATTAGCTATACCGCCGCCGTCTTTGGAAGAGGTGTTGTCAAAAATTTTGCCTCCTTCCATGTTAAATTCACCGTAATTTGATATACCGCCGCCAACACTTGAGTTATTAAGACCGATATTCCCGCCGTTCATATTGAATGTACTGTTAGGTAAAATAAGAACACCGCCGCCGTAAATACTTGCCGTATTTGCTGTAATATCCCCATCATTCATTGTTAACACTCCGTCAGCCGCGACACGCACACCGCCGCCTTGAAGACTGTTAGTCGAATTATTATTCGTATTACCTGTAATTATAGCGGCTGTATTCATAATTAATGTACCGCCGCTTTCTACTACCACTACAGCGCTGTTATTGTAGGCTCTGCCTCGAAGTTCAATATTTTCAAGTAACAGAGTAACATTGTTCCCCACCGTAAACATAGCGCCGTTATTTGATAGAGCAAGATATCCATTTTGCGCGTTGGCTTTTAAAGTAATCTCAATTGAACTTCCGCCAAAAGACAGCGACTGCGGAGCAATCTGTTCACCTGTATACCATAGTGTGATTGCTGCTTCCGCAGGCAGCGGAGTAATTGTTCGCAGAGCATTAATCTGCGCCGCGACCGACATAACAATTTCAGGCGTAGGATCGCTTGTTAATTCGCCTGATGAACCTGTTCGTTTTACAATTACCCTAATGACTTTGCCAACGTCTTCAGCCTGAAGAAGATATGTAGAACTTGCCGCGCCTGTAATTGTTTCAAATTCCGTTCCTGTTCCGCGCTGCCATGTAAAGGAAGGAGCGCCGTCTCCCGAAAGACCTGAAATATTCGCTGTCAGTGTCTGTCCTATAGAAAAGCTCCCTGTTATAACTACTGTTCCGGTAATAAAATTGGGAACTGCCGCTGTCGGCGCGCTTTGAATAAAACCGTCAATACCATTAGCGCCTACAATTACCCTGATTGTACAGCCTCTGTCCGCTTCCCGCACAACATAGGCGGATTCGTTAGCACCTGAAATGTTTTCATATACAGCGTTAGGTACACCGTATTGAGCTTTCTGCCAGATAAAAAAAGGTGTTTTATCAGAGGGAAAACCGGAAAGATTTGCTGTAAGAGTTTGCCCCACATCGGCAGTGCCGCTTATTGTTACCGTTCCGAGCAGGTCGGATATTGTCTTTCCCGATACGCTTAATGTAAATTTATTTGATTCAACGCCATGCACTACTACTGCAAGCCTGTAAGCGCCTTCGTCGGGTACGTTAACTGAAATTTTAAGAGAAGACGGTTGTCCCGACGCTTTTACCGTTGGTGTATTCCGGCTCATGGTAATGCCGTTTACAGAAGGCATTTCTTTCCCCTGCGCGTCAAAGAAACGAAGCGCGGCATTTTTACTCAGGAGATTTACAGGAAAAATATTCTCGCCCCAAATTGCAATATTGTAATTAAGTACGCCTTCTTCACCCTTAAAAACCACGCCATGATCCTGAGCGGGACTTACCATTACTGTTTTAACAACGAGGGGGAGACTGTCATGTTCTTCACAGGCTGAGAAAATAAAAATAAAACAAAACAATGTCAACAAATTAAATAAAACATTATTTTTCATATTATTACCTTCAATAATACAATGTTACTATTAAAACATATACCCAATCGATATCTTTAAAAAATAATTATCTTTGTATTGACCTAACTGTCCTTCCTCATTACCTAGGAAAAATCCTCCTGAAAGAGCGGCGCGAAGGTTGTCTTTTGTCCATATCAGCGCGGGGATAACCGCCGCGTCCATGTCTTCAATACCCCAAACAACAGCGGCGCGTAATTCAAGTGTATCGCGGAGAAATTTTTGTGAAAGTGTCGCGGTAAAGCGGGTAGCGGTCATTCGTGTATCGGCTTCAATGTCGTAATCAGGATTCCTTGAAGGCATAGGGATATTATCAGTAAAGGTAAAAGGCTCATTGCTGCTGCCGATTTTATCATCCAACAAGCGTATGGTTTCGTTAACCTGAAGATTTAAATTAAAACCTGTAAAAAGATCACGGTCGAAGCCGAAAGACCAGGCGAAAGTAGGATTGTAAACATAACCGTCGGTGCCTTCTAAATCTTCTGTTAAATTAGCCGCGGCTTCCGCTCTGATGTTGAAACCGGCAAGTACCTGCGCGTAATCAAGCCCAATCTGGTGGTATTTGTTATATATAAATTCAACTGTTGGATAAGGTTCAGTAACGGTTGGAGGGTTAAATTTTACGACAGGCTGAAACATTCTTCCGTAAAAATACTGAGCGCCGACATCAGCGCTGCCTATGGTGGTTGTAAACCTGAGCCCTGCCTGCGCGTAATCAAGTCCGTATGTATCCGGCATTTTCAATATATCATTCATTGTTATATTAGGGTTAATTTTTTGTAATTCTTTTAACATTTCGTCTAACTCATTCTTTAAGACTTTCATCTGAGCGGGCATCCATCTTTCCGCTGAAGTAACGCCTGTAACAGCCGCCAATACCGGATCAGGTTCGCTAACGGCGGAGGATACGGCCATGCTGATTATTTCAAAGCTGGGCAGGAGCAATCCTTCAATTTTGGAAAATTGACCGAACCTGTATGAGGCGTGGATAACAGGGGCGGCGAGTTTTACGCCCATAAGATTGGTGTTATCTGCCATTTCGATGAATATTTTGGATGAATCGGGCATATTGATAATGTCGAGGGGGCCGAATTGGTCGGCCTTGCCCCAGGAGAGTTTGCGTAATCCGGCGGTAAAATCCAAATTGCCGAAGAAGGCGCGGACATACGCTTCGTCAATGCTGACCGGAACAAGCGCCGGTACTAATTTCAAATTGATCGCGCCTTCAGCGTATGATGACTGCGCGAGAAAATTTAATTTTCCCGAAAACATGAACATATCCCTTGTGTTGATATTCTCGGCGCCTTCGGACATCTCTTCAATATATCCGACAATCGCAGCTGATGTTTCTCCGCTTATGGAAACCGCGAGTTTTTGCTGTGGAGCGCCATTGTATGATGTTCCTTCTTCATCATCAAACCCAAACCCGAAATCCTGCGCCCAAATTTGACTGCAAATAAAAAGCCCAATTATTATTACAAAACCAATTCGATTTAATTTCCCCATTCTCAATTCTCCATTTTAAATAAAAAACCTTTCACACTTTATCTGGGAGGTCTCCCTGTTTCAAGATAGGCGGTAGTAAAAACACCGTCGGGAATTGGATCGTCATACTTCATTATTTCCATAAAAATGGTGGTTGATGTTCCGGCCGCTACTGTAGAAACCTTTGTCTGCATGGGAGTTAAACGTCCCTGCACGTCTCTGAAGCCCGACATTTCCATGATCTTCGCGGCTTCCCCCCGTTTATTATACATTTCCGATTTATAGATAATATAAGTTTCTTTATCGACCCAGGTAACAGTTTTTGAATATTGATAAGCGCTGTCTTTCGGTACCGATTGAATGACATGGCAAAGTCTTCCGTTCAGCGTTTCTTCGCGTAAAATTGTATGGGTATCAAGCGTTATATCCCTGTCCATTGACGAAATGTCGTCATAGGAAAAATCCGTGCCCATAAAATTGCCGCCGCTTTCGGAGGAAGATATCCGCCGTACTCTGCCTAAACTTGGTAAAAATATCCACTGATCCGATCCGCCTGAGGCGTTATCCATCGTCAGAAACCGTGATCCCGCCACATTGGCAGGCTGTTGGAATACTATTACGGTACGCGCTCCGTTCGGCCCGTCTTTAGAATACTGATCGATCAGCCGTTCTGTCGTAGTTCCGTTTCTGGCTGTAATTACCATGCGCGCGCGCGAAGATACGGTGTCGGAACTAACGCGGTTTTTCGCGGCTGTCATGATAGAATTAGCCGTTACAGTTTGAGCGTAAAGGGCAATAGCGCCGCACAATAAAACGGCTGTTAAAATAAATCGTTTCATAATTTTCCTCCGTATAAATATAATAAATAAAAAGTAGTTTTGTTACTTTTTCGCTCCGTAAATAAATTTCGGTTTGATTACTGTAAGCAGCACCGGTATAATTGTCAGGCTGACAAGGGTTGTTGACAACATGCAAAGAGCGGTAAGCAAACCAAATTCCGCGATAATTTTAAATTTGGAAAACGCGAGAACCGCGAACCCGGCTCCGACAGACATTGCTGTAGTGCAAATCGCCCTTCCGCAGGCAATGAAAGTCCTTCTAAGCGAAGAGACTTGTTCTCCTTCCCTGTATTCGCGTCTGTAAAATTCGATAAAATGAATCGCGTCGTCAATACCTATACATACAGTAAGGCTCGCGATAAGGGCAGTTCCCAGATTGAGTTTGATCCCGATAAGGCCCATAACTAAAAAGTTACACAGAACCGCGATTATCAGCGGTACCGCGCTTATAAAACCCGCGACAAATGATTTGTTCGCCATCGCTACAATAATAAATATCATTAAAATTGAAATGATTATTGATATTATCTGAGAATTAAGAATCAAATCTGTTACAGCTATTTCCTGCGTCACTCCGCCGCCTAACATTACATCTACATTTTTAGGAAAGTTCGCGGCGACATAATTGTTTATTATACCAAGAACGACATTGGTATCGCCGCTTCCCGTTGTCCGCAGCTGCATCATTGTTCTGATTGCCGTCGGCTCAAGCGGATCATTGGAGTAGCCTGAATCATCGCCGCCCGCGAGAAGAACAAGATAATTCGCTATCAGCCGCTGAAGGTCTTCGGGGGTTTCTTTCCCGTAACGTTCCGGATCCGCGGGGATTTCGTAATAAGCCATGCCTTCGTAATTTGTAAGGCGTTTAAGTTCCCTCACTAAATCATTTCCGGTCATGTTAGGCGCAATTCCCGCTGTTATATCAAGGAATTTTAAAAGATCCGCCGCGCTGTATTGTGTCCAGACAGGTATTGAATGATCACGATTATCATTTACCGGAAGAGGCGCGGGCCGCGCCTGAGGCGCGTCATCAAAACCAAAATTGCCGAAACCAAAATCACCGGTATTATCAAAACCAAAACCGCCTGTTCCCGCTGTTGACGACGGCATGGAAGGCGGCAATCCGTCAGGGCTTTGATCGACATTGAATACCTGATTAATACGTTTAATTACATCGGTAAAACCGACTGCTTTTCCTACTGCCGGAACATGTTCAGTCAAATAGGTCGTAAGTCCGTCTACAGCCTGTAAAACATCAGGGTGGAGCAGTTCTTCAGTTGTTGCCGCCGTTACGACAAGATTTAAATCCTTTGAACCGCCGAAATATTCACGTATAAAACGGTCGGAGCGGCTTATGTCGGTTTCATTCCTGAAAAAATCAACTAACGAATTATCAACGATGATTTTTGAGATGCCGTATAAAGAAACTAAAATAAGGAATATTGTAGTAACAAGAACTGTTCTCTTCTTCCTC
>Ga0209755_10005231_pt1 | contig 14843 bp, 12 predicted proteins | sample TergutCo191P1_FD_187301 | JGI IMG/M metagenome (GOLD analysis project Ga0209755, IMG submission 187301) | Cornitermes sp. P1 segment gut microbial communities from Petit-Saut dam, French Guiana - Co191P1 (SPAdes) (version 2) | ecosystem: Host-associated > Arthropoda: Insects > Digestive system... | reverse complement strand
CATGGCGTAAGATGCCAATGGGGCTATGGACAGCGACAGGGTAGGGAGTATCCAGCTTTCAGGCCGCCTTTCGTTAAACAGCATGGGAAGCCCTGCCCACCTGGTCGCGTAGAGCTGTATCAGCAGGTGGTATATAACAGCGGGTACGGCGGTCATAAACACAATAAACAGCGTACCTGTCTTGTCAAAGATCTTGCCCTTGTTCCTGGCCATAAAAGCCCCGGCCGTAATACCCGCAAAGAGCGACAAACTTATGGCGGAAAGCCCGAAAAAAAGCGAATACGGAATCTTTTCCGCGATTATCACTGTAATATCTGTCTGAGGACGGTAAATTGACGATTTTCCCAAATCGCCCCTAAAAACATTCCTCCAGAAATGAGCAACCTGAACTATCAACGGATCCCGAAGACCCATGCTCCGGAGTATAGCTTCTCTCGCAGTCTCCGAAAGCTTGTCCGCGCCGGGGCCAAGATAACCTTCCTCGGGCATTAGCCTTAATAAACAAAAAACAATTGTTACTACGATAAACAGAGTGAAAAAACTCTGCCCTATGCGTTTGAGAAAATACGCTAACACCCAATCACTTCCTTATGCGGATTCATAAAAAAACCTTGAGGGGCGTGCCCCTCAAGGTACCGGTTTTGATTCCTTACCGCGAGGCGGCCCTGAGGGCGGCTGCGCGTTCTGTGTTCCACTGCTGCATTGCGGCGTTGAATTCCGCTGCGTTCATGGGCTTGTTGAGCTTGCGGACATTGTTCATCTTTGCATAGGAGATGCTGCCTGATGAGTAATTGGCATCAAAGGGGTTCAAGTAGTTGGCGATCCAGCCGGGAATATGCCTGACATAGGGTATGACGAAAGCTTCATCGATGAAAAAAGCTTCGGCTTCGGCAAACAACTGATAACGTCTTGTCAGGTTGGTTTTTTCGGCTTTGGCGGTATTAAGAAGGTTTTGGTATCTCTGATTGTACCCTTCGGCGAGCCAAGGCTTGTTATAGGTGCCGCCGATTGTGAAGGGATCGGTGTAGGTTTCGGGATCGGAGTAGTCCGGGCCCCAGTTGGCTTCAAGGAGCGCGAAACGGCCGTTGCGCCTGTTATCGCCAAGGAAGTTTGTGGGCGGTGCGTCGAAGATGACGACTTCTATGAAGTCCGCGCCAAGTGTGCGTTCAAGGTTCTGTTTTACGACCTGGCAGCGTTGAGCCCACTCCGAGGAACTTGAGTTGTAGGGCATGAGTACCTTGACGGGCAGCTTGGCTCCGGCAGCTTGCAGTTCGGTCCTGGCGCTGTTACGGTATTGCTGCGCCAGCGCCTGGTCGTAGGTGGCCAATTGATTGGATATACGGGCAAGAGCGCCTATCTGGGTGTAGTCGGTTCCTCCAGCGTCACAGAAATTCGGCGGCGTAATTGTTTTGATCATGTGATTTCTTGGATTGTGAGGGTCAGATGTTGCCACCGCGGCTTCACGATTCAGGGCGTGGAATATGGCCTTGCGGAAGTTTTTGTTATTTACCGCTTTCTTCCAGTTATCAGGCTCGTACTCAGCCGGGAATTGCGGATCAAAGTTAAAGGCATAGAAATAACTGTACCATTGGGCAAAACGCGGCCGCATCTGGGCTGCCAGTGTGGGGTTTCTAAGCCATTCGTCCACAATCGATGTAGGAATCAAAGCCTCGGTTATTTCACCGCGCCGGAATAGCTCAGGCGCGATAACCAACGCTTCCGCGTTGTATGTTTCGACTATTCTGTCAATGTGGATCTCGTTTGCGAGGTAATAGCTGCTGTTTTTCACCATCACACGTTCGTTCTGGGGCCGCCAGGTTTCGAGTCTCATGGCGCCGTTATACAGAATCTTGTCGTTGGCGGTACCGAAGTCTTTCCCTACCTGATTAAGGAAAGGTTCATAAGCCGGGTAGAAGGGAATCCAGTTCATCATGGAAAGGAAGTAAGGGACAGGCTCTTTCAGCGTATACTGGAGCGTGGTGTCGTTAACGGCTCTTACGCCGACTTGCTCAAAAGGCACACGGGTTCCGCTGAAATTCGGCGCGGTACTATCGTAATGTTCCTTCGCGTTTACAAAATAGTTTGTGTAAAAATCCGCGTAATAGGACGCGTTAGCCTGGTTAAGGCAGTATTTAGCCGCTGTAACGAAGTCATTGGCGGTAACATTGGCGACTTTGTTGCCTCTGAAGTCCACCCAACTCACATCGTTCCTTAAATAGAAGGTCCAAACAAGTCCGTTCGCGGAATTCTCCCAGCGGCTTGCGACAGCAGGGATCTGGACGCCGTATTTATTATATTCGACAAGGCCGTCCACCATTTTCGCAACGGCTTCGTATACTACCGCGGAGCCTTGCGTGTAATAATTCAGCGACGGGATCTCGGATGCGTAAACATTTCTGAGTTCTTGTACGCCTTGTGCCTGGCTGTCTCTGGCGCCTGCGCCAAACGCAGATACCGCAAACGCGACAGCCAACAGTAATACTAAAAGTTTCTTCATAAAATTAACCTCCATGGTTTTAAGTATTACCAGTATATTGCCCATAAATGTATTTGTAAACAGAAAATTCCGACACTGCAAGTGAAGGCTCCATTGACTAAGATCCCCTGCCGGGCTAGGTTTGTTGAAATAATGGCCTTGTTCAGGAGTTATAAAACATGAAACCGGTTATAGGTATTACTACTGACTACTCAGACGAGCAGTCGCCTTTGCGAATCTGCCTTGAAGAAACCTACACTATGGAAGTCAGACGGGCCGGCGGCCTTCCCGTACTCCTTCCGCTTGCCATTTCGGCGGAGGATGCCGGGGAATACGCCTCAAAACTTGACGGGATTCTGTTTTCCGGAGGTTCGGATATGGCTCCCCACCTTTTTAACGAGGAACCTATACGCGAACTGAACTGTCTTTTATCCGCCAGGGATTACGGCGAATTGGCTCTTATGAAGGAAGCTGGGCGGTTACGCCTGCCCGTATTCGGGATTTGCAGGGGATGTCAGACAATTAATGTCGCGCTTGGCGGTACGCTCTATCAGGACATCCCGCGCCAGATTCCCGGCGCCGGCGGCCATTACCAGAAAGGCACCCCTGATTATGAGCCATATCACAGCGTCTCAATTCCTGGCGAAGATTCCCGCATGGCGGCTGTTTTCAAAAAGTCTGTTGTCAGGACAAATTCCTTTCACCACCAGTCGGTCAAGCAGCTCGGCCGGGGACTGCGCGTGACCGCTCAAAGCGCGGACGGTGTTATCGAAGCGTATGAAGGAACCGATAGCGAGTGGTATATCCACGCCGTGCAGTTCCATCCTGAGGCAATGGGTGAGAAACACCCCGAGTTTCGCGGACTGTTTAGTGATTTTGTGACGGCATGCGTCAAGCATGCCGAAGCTTGCTGTAAGTGAGCCTAGGCCTGCCAAAAATAGCAGACCTCGGCATACGGTCTAAAACGTAAAGTAAATAAAAGTTATAACATCAAGCCAGTTTTTATACAAAACCTTAACCTGGTTCGCTGTGGTCTGCTTTACGCCGGGGAAAAATGACGCCCGGTATGCCTGATCGTGTTTCTTGAAGGTGACTGATACGTCGAATTTATCGGGAAGGGCTATCATCATTTTTTTGGGGTCCACATCCAATGCGCTTTTTACCATATCACGGATGCGTTCAAGAGCCAGGTCGGGATGAATGGATATCGAAGCCGCGCCAACTCCCTCGGAAACAGCCACGGTTTTGATATTCGGGGCTATTGTTTTGCAGGATTCACAGAGGGCCTTGTCGCCGCTCAGGAAATAAACAGGCACGTTGAAACTTGCCGCCGTAAACGCGTTGAGGACAAATTCCGAGGCAGGTATTGAGTTTATCAGAACTTCAAAGATGCCGCTGTTCATGGTGTGGGAGAGCGGATTTCCACCGCTTCCTGCGCCTGAATGGTAGCCGATGAACCCCGCGCCTTCAAAACTGGCGTCAATACCAGCCATCATTGAATAGGGGGAGCGCGCGAAAGACCGGAAGATCCTCACGTTTCTTGGAAGAAGCGATGGGTCAATGGAACGGCCGGTGTCATGGGCGTCTTTTACGAGTATATCTTTCACCCCGCTTTTTCCCGCGGCTTCGCAGGCCGCCGAGACTTCTCTCGCCATCTGTTTTTTGAAATAATCACCCAGCTTGTCTGTCAGTTCAGTTTCCTGCCAGTCTACAACGCCGCTGATGCCTTCAAGATCCACGCTTATAAATAACTTCTCCATGATTACTCCCCCAATGATAAAATTTACTTTCTTGTTACGCTCTTATACGAAAACTGGTTAAGCGGATCGCCAAATTGATCCGGCATCCGAACCAGATTGGTCCATTTGTCGGAGTTATAGGCGGTGACAGTCTTGTCGGTGTAAAGAATCAGGTAAGGAGCGTCCTCGTAAATAATTTCCTGCATTCTGTGTACTGCCGCGATGCGTTCGTTGAGATCCATTATGCTTGATTGGGCGCTAAACAGTCTGTCATATTCCGGGTTTGAGTACCAGCAGTCACTGCGGCCGCCGATTTGCTCCGAGGTCATGACGGACAGTATAAATCCCGGATCTTCGTAGTCGCCGGTCCAGCCCCAGTAGTATATATCTGTATCGAAATCCTGGTTTTCAATAATGTCGCCCTGGCGGTTGGTATCGACATAAGTGATCTCCATGTTGATACCGATGTCCCTGCAATAACGCTGAATGAGCAATGCCGCGTCTCTGTAAGAACTTTCTATACAGGAAACACGGAAATCCAGTTTTTGACCGGCCGCGTTGGATCTTATGCCGTTCGCGTCGACGTTCCTGAAGCCGGCTGCCTCAAGCAGCGCGATGGCTTTCTGGGGAGAAAATTCCCTCTTTGTATTACTGTCCGGCGTCCAGGCAAAGGGTTTCGCTAGACTGGGTATAAGGCCGTATTCCATATTGGCAAGGCCGCCTTTTGCAAAGGCGATAAGTTCTTCGTAGTTGATGGCGTGGTCGATGGCCTGGCGGATCCGCTTCTCATCGCGGATTAATGGGTTGCCCCTTGACCTTGGATCTTTCCACATATTAAAGCCCATCTCGGTTAACCTGAGACCGCCGGCTTCCACAAGGGATATGCCGGGTAATCTTTTCGCGTAATCAACCTGCGAGGCGAGCAGGCCTGTCATGTCGATAGACCCGGCTTCAAGCGCCTGGAGTTTGGTGTCGTCGTTGGCGAAGAAGATATAAATAAACTCGTCAACATTCGGGCGGCCGCCCCAGTAGTTGACATTGGCTCTATAGCGGACAAACTCGTCAACGCTTTCCTCGACAAACATCCACGGGCCGGTACCGATCATCTTCGGGTCAAAGTAGCTATCGAAATCCGCCTTGGTTTTATTCACGCTCCAGATATGCTCCGGCACAATCTCCATGATGAACATGTTGATATAGTCCGCGCGCGGTACGCGTGTCACGATATTCACTGTGTAGTCATTAACTTTGGTAACATCGGTAATGTCCCTGACCTCGGCGAAATAACGGTACAGCTGGTTTTCCAGTACGGACTTGTAGGAGAAAACCACGTCGTCGGCGTTGAAGTCCTGGCCGTCATGCCACTTGACGCCATGTCTCAGGTTGAATGTCCATGTCCTTCCATCCGGGCTTACAGTCCAGCTTTCAGCCAGCCGGGGAGCATGTTCCAGTTTGGGATCAAGCCTCATCAAACCTTCGTAATGGTTATGGTGGTAAGTCCTCGAAGATATGGCCCGGGTTGAAACATACGGGTTTTTGGAATCCATCCACGAGCTGTTAAGCCCGTAGCGGAATACAATGGGGCCGTCAGAGCTCTTGCTTGCAGCGGGTTTTGAGCAGCCCGTGATCAGGGCCAGCGTCATGAGTACCGCTAACGATAACGCTAAAATTTTCTTCATAAAATTCCTCCTAAGGATAATATAATAATATATAGACTCCGGAATGTAACTTCAAGGTTCTATATTTTTCCTGGATAAATGGCACAAAACGTAGTGTCCGGGTTCTACCTGTTTATATTCAGGTTCCTTTTCTCTGCAGATGTCGCTTGCTGCGAAGCAGCGCGGGTGAAACCGGCAGCCGCTGGGGATCTTTACCGCGGAAGGAGTCTCGCCTTTGAGGATGATACGCTCCGTTCGCCGCTCCTCCCCCACGACGGCGAGCACGCTGGTGAGGGCTTGGGAGTATGGGTGTTGGCAGGAGCCGGCTATTATATCGGCTGGGCCTATTTCCATGATCTTGCCAAGGTACATGATGGCTATGCGATCCGAGATGAGCCAAGCAAGAGAAAGGTCGTGGGTGATGAAGAGTATCGCGGCGTTTTTCTCGGTTTTCATTTTGACAAAAAGCTTGAGGATATTGGCGCGAACTGAGGCGTCAAGCATAGAGACAGGTTCATCGGCAACGATCAGATCCGGCGACATTATGAAACAGGTGGCAATGGAAACGCGCTGGCGCTGACCTCCGGATAATTCGTGGGGATAGCGGTACAGGTAGTCCGCCGCAGGACGCAATCCCGCGAATTCCAGTGCTTTTATGGCCAAATCCTCTTTTACTTCGATGCTGGCGCGCCTGTGCTCATCAAAAAGAAGCGGTTCAGTGACTATGTCAAACACATTGAAGCGCGGGTTCAGTGACTGATAAGGATCCTGGAATATCATTTGAGCTTTTTTCCTGAAAGCCCGCATATCCTCTTTATTCAGGTGGTTGATATCCTTGCCGCGGTATATGGCCGCTCCGGATGTCGCGTGAACAAGGCGCAGAAGCGCGCGTCCGGTGGTGGTTTTTCCGCTGCCGGATTCGCCGACCAGCGACACTATTTCCCCTTCCCCGATATCGAATGTCACATCGTCAATGGCGCGGACAATCTTCTTAATGCGTTTGATATATGTGTTAATAAACCCCTGACGGATTCTGAACTCGACTTTTAAATTCTTCACGCTGACCAGGGGAGTGTTTTGTTTCGCGTCAGACATTTGGTGCAGCTCCTGTAAGCCTGTGGCAGGCCGCGTAATGCCCTTTTCCGGTAATGTCGGTCAAAGGCGGCTCCATTTTCGTGCATATATCGCCAGCGCAAACATGACAGCGCTCCGCAAACAGGCATCCGGGCGGAGGATTGAACAAATCAGGAGGATCACCGGGTATTGAATCAACCATTTTTCGCTCTTTATAGATATTGGGGAAAGAAGTAATGAGTTTTTCCGTGTAGGGATGGAGGAATGACATTGTAACCTGTTTGGTATTGCCCATTTCAACAATCTTTCCCGCGTACATAACCGCTATTTTATCGCAAACTTCATTAATAATTGACAGATCGTGGGTGATCATTATCATGCCCATGTCCATTTTTTGCCGCAGGTGGTTTATCAGGTCTATGATCTGCGCCTGAACCATGACATCAAGCGCGGTGGTAGGTTCATCACCGATCACCAGTTTGGGCTGCAGCGCAAGCGCCATGGCGATAATGGCCCGTTGGCGCATTCCTCCGGAAAACTCGTGGGGATAACAATGTATCAGGGCCGGACTCAGTTCTACCAGCTCAAAAAGCTCCTTGACGCGCTCAATCGCGTCTTTTTTGGATGCTTTTCCGTGGATGAAAAACGTTTCCAAAATTTGGTCCGATATTCGTTTTACCGGATTGAGGGCATTCATCGCACCCTGGAATATCATGGACGCCTCAGCCCAGCGAAAGTTGTAAAGGTCCTCGTCTTTCAGGTTTGTGATATCTTTGCCGTTAAAGACAATCCGGCCTCCGGCGATTCGCCCGTTTTCGGGAAGGAGCTTGATGACGGACAGCGCGGTAGTGGTCTTGCCGCAGCCGGACTCGCCTACAAGGCCGAGGGCTTCACCCTTGTCCAAAACGAAGCTGACGCCGTCCACAGCTTTGACCTCGCCCTGGGCGATCCTGAAATATGTTTTTAGGTCAGTAACTTCCAATAGCGGCATCTTAACGTTTCCTGAGTTTGGGGTTCAGTATTTCATCAAAACCATAGCTGATGAATACAAAGGATGACGCCAGGAGTACAATGCATATACCAGCCGGTATGAAAAGCCACCATGACCCGATAAGAATGGAACCCTGCTCCCGGGCGCTCCGCAAGAGCTGACCCCATGTTGGGATCGACGGGTCGCCAATGCCGAGGAAGGCGAGGGTGGACTCCGCGATGATCGCGCCCTGAACCAGCAGAATAATGTTGGAAAAAATAAGCGGGAAAACATTGGGCAGGATATGCCGGAACATGATGTATATATTGCCGGCGCCCAGCGACCGCGCGCGTTCTACATAATTCCTCTGTTTGATGGTCAGCGTCTGCGCGCGTATCAGGCGGGCCGTGCCGGGCCATGAGGTAAGGCCCAGAATGATTATTATATTTGAGAAGCGCTGGCCTACTATGGCCGCCAGGGTAAGTACCAACGGCATGAAGGGCACCAGCATAAACGCTTCCGTAATACGCATGATGATAATGTCAAATAAACCTCCGAAATATCCGGCCGAGATACCCAGCGTCGTACCGACGACAACCACCAAAAGAGTCACAAAAATGCCTATCGCCAGCGAAGCCCTCGCTCCGTAAATAATCGCGCCCATTACGTCACGGCCCAGTTCGTCCAGTCCGAGCCGGTACTGAGCATTGGGGGCCTGGATGCGTTTGCCCAGCGCGTAACCGTCGTGGTGATATTCGTATAAATTGGGGCCGATTATCGCAAATACTATAAAAACTGCCAGCAAAACGACGCCAAATACAGCTTTACTGTTGCGGAAAAATAGCCTGAGATTTGTCACGGTTTTACTGCTTCTTTTACTGGCTTGCTGCCGCTTAAGCTTGTTATGGTCTATGCTTTCTATGTTACCGTTATCACTCATAGCTGCTCCTATTCCACGCGCACCCGCGGATCCATGTAACCATATAGTATGTCGATGACCAGATTGGTGATAACCACCGCTACTGCAATAAGGTAATTTATCGCCTGCATGAGCGGATAGTCCTGCTTTGTTACCGCTTCCACCATCATGCGCCCCACGCCCGGCCAGGAGAAAAGTATTTCAATAGAGAAAGAACCTGTAAACATCAGAGCGATGCTGGTAATAATAATTGTGGTAATCGGGAGCAGAGCGTTCGGTACTACATGCCGGGTTATGACCTTTCGCCGGGACAAACCTTTGGCTCGTGCGGTTAAAACGAAATCCTCCGCGAACACATCAAGCATGGAACTTCGCATAATAAGGAAGTAACTGCCGAATACGGCCAACCCGTATGCAAAAACGGGAACTATGAGGTGCATCACCAGATCCTTGAGATATGAAAAATATGTGGGGAAGGACATACCCGGCGTTACCATGCCGTTTACAGGAAATATTCGGAACCTTACCGCGAAAACCAAAAGGAGTATCATAGCAAGCCAAAATGAGGGTATGGCGTAAATAACCATAGAGGTGGTTGTTATTATGGAATCGGTCTTCCTGCCTCGAAAGGCCGCGGCAACAATTCCCAGTACGACACCGATTATTATGCCCAATGGGACAGCCCACGCTGCCAGAATAACTGAAGCCATTATCTTGGGATATAAAACTTCCGCGACAGGAATTCTGTAGTTAAACGAAATGCCGAAATCGAGAGTCAGCATGCTCTTTACATAATTTATGTATTGGACAGGCATCGGTTTATCAAGGCCGTAGGCTCTTTCCATGGCTTCGCGGACTTCGGGTGAGGTTTTTACCTCCCTTGAAAGCATTGCTAAAGGATCGCCGGGCATGAGGCGAAAAAGAAAGAAATTGAAGGTAATTACAAACAGGAGCATGAACAGCGTAAAAATAAGGCGATTGACAATAAACTTTACATTCATACTTTGCTGCCCTCACATCCGTAGCAATAGTTCACGGAATTTCATACTGTAATATACTAAAAAAATACTTAAAGGAATACTAACTTAATGGAATACCAAAAGAATACCTTTCACCGATCTTTTTTGTAGTAACAGTATAAGTCCCTTAAATTCGTTTGTAAATAAAAAAAACTTGACATACCAAAAATCTGACATAGGCTCCATTGACTAAGCTTTTTTACCGGGTTAGGTTTACCAATCAGGAGCCACAAAATATGAAACCATTTATCGGTATCACTACCAGCTACATGGACGATGCTTCGCCCATGCGCATGTTCATCAAAGAAACTTACACTATCGAAATTATCCGGGCGGGGGGGCTTCCCATACTCCTTCCTCTTGATGTTTCGGCGGAAGATGCCGGGGAATACGCTTCAAAGCTTGACGGAATTCTGTTCTCCGGCGGCGCGGATTTGTCTCCCCACCTTTTTAATGAAGAACCAATACGTGAACTGAACAGCCTTCTGTCCGTCCGGGATAATACCGAACTTGCTTTGATGAAAGCCGCAGAGCGTCTGCGCCTGCCTATATTCGGGATCTGCAGGGGGTGCCAGACAATTAATGTCGCGCTTGGCGGTTCACTGATTCAGGACATCCCGAGGCAAGTTCCGGCCGCCCATGGCCATTATCCGAAAGATACGCCCGTTTATGAGCCGTATCACAGTGTCTCAATTCTGAGCGGAGATTCCATCATGGGAACTGTTTTTAAAAAGTCTGTTATAAGGACCAATTCTTTTCATCATCAATCGGTCAAGCAACTCGGCCAGGGTCTGCGATTGACCGCCCAAACCGCAGACGGCATTGTCGAAGCGTTTGAAGGTACCGATAGCGCATGGTATGTTCACGCCGTACAGTTCCACCCTGAGGCGATGGGCGAAAAATATCCAGAGTTTCGGGGACTGTTTAACGATTTTATAACGGCTTGCGCTAAACATGCCTAGGCTTGCGGTAATTAAATATCGCTTGCAAAAACCAATTATGGGTGTTACCCTGAAAAGTCCATAAAGTATAATCCAAGGAGAGAATGCCATGAGAAAGCTCTTAACGATGGGAGTCGCGATATGTGTGGTCGCTGCCATACTGTCAGGATGCGGCGGCAAAAAAGCCGAAGGCCCAACCGAAACCAAAAAAATCTATAGGGTTGCTATTGGAGCGGAATGGGAAACCTGCGATTCGCAAATTACGACAGAGGACTATACCATTCCGCTCAATATTTATGACCGGCTGGTGGAGATTGAGAACATGGGAGACGGGGTATCAAAAGTCACCCCGGGACTCGCGACCTCGTGGACCGTTTCTGCTAACGGTCTTGTGTATAACTTCAAGTTAAGGCAGGGGGTCAAATTCCATAACGGAGAGACTTTCAAAGCCGACGATGTACTTTTTACCGTTGAGCGTATGATGAATCCCGCAACCAACGCCCGTAACACTGACGTTTTTACCCCAATTGTGGGCGCTGTGGACATGCTTGATGGAAAAGTCGCATCCGTGGCAGGGGTCAAAGTCATAAATGACTACGAAATTGAGATAACCCTGGAAGCGCCTTACGCGCCGTTTTTGGCAAACCTGGCCACCCCTGCGGGATCAATCTACAACCGGAAGGCCACTACGGAAGCCGGTCGTGAATTTGGCGTAAACCCCGCGAAAACCTGCGGTACAGGACCGTATTATCTGTCCAGTTGGGTACTCAACGATCATTCTGAAATCCGTGCCTTCAACGATTACTGGGGCGGACGGCCAAAGAACGACGGTGTAAATTTCCGGGTAGTCCTTGACGCCGAAGCGTACAGAATGATGTTTGAAACCGGTGAATTGGACGAAATCGATTTTGACAACTGCCGCCAGCATATCCGTACTTACATCAACGATTCGAAATGGAAGGATCATATTATTTACGGCTATCGTGTAGGAACCTACTATTACCATATTAATCAGAACATAGTACCTTTCAATGACGTGCGCATCAGGAAGGCCTTACAGATGGCTCTTGACCGCGAAGCCCTTCTCAATTCGCCGCTTTTCAGCGGTTTGGGTGTGGTACAACACGGCATTATGCCTCCGGGGCTTATTGGCTACAACGCGAGTCTGCCGGAGATAAGATACAACCCCACTGAAGCCAGACGGCTGATGGCCGAAGCTGGTTATCCCAACGGTTTTGACATGGTGATTACCCAAACCACCGAAAGTCCGACCACACTTGCCCGTAATGAGCTGGTTCAGGCGATGCTTGCCCAGGTTGGTATCCGCGTTGAAATCAGGCAGATGGATTCAGCGAGCTGGTTCGCAGTTCGCGGCCAGGGAGAACTTGCTTCCTATACGTCGAGCTGGTCCGCTGACTTCAATGATCCTGACAATTTCTTCTATACATTCTTCACGCCCCAGAATACCGTTGGCCGCTCGTTTAATTATAAAAACACATCAGCCATGCAGCGTGTAAATGACGCCCGTTATATGACTGACCCGGAAGCGCGAATTAGGGAATACCAGGCTCTTGAAAAGATCATTATACAGGATGACGCCGCATGGGTTCCGTTGTTCGCTCTCCAGCATCTCTGGCTTGTCCAGCCCTGGATCAAAAATGTAGTCCCACTTTGGAACGGCTGGTCCGGCATGTTCTATAAGGACATCGAGGTATTGGATCGTTGATGGCGGGTGGAGCTTTCAAATACGGGTGAAACATGCTGGCTTATATAGTTAAGCGCTTATTAATTACCATTCCGGTACTGATCAGCGTCATGCTCATCATATTCTTCATCATGAACGTCCTGCCCGGTAACCCCATACAGGTCATGATGAGGGAAAGGGCGAATCCTGCCGTCATTGAGCGGGTATCGCGGGAAATGGGCCTCAACGATCCGGTTATGGTGAGATTTGTCCGTTATCTGGGCAATACTTTAAAAGGCGACTTCGGCATGTCCTATAAGCTAAACAGAGACGTTGGGACCATGATACGAAACGCCTTCCCCAACACTGTTCGGCTTACCCTAGCCGCATTGATGGTTGCCTGGATGATAGGAGTGCCCGCCGGCATTGTTTCGGCTGTTAAAAAGTATTCGGCTATTGACAACATCTTTATGACTTTTTCATTGATGGGTGTTTCCGTTCCGGTGTTCTGGACCGCGCTTTTACTGCAGCTTGTGTTTGGCTATTATCTACGGATACTGCCCATCAACGGGTATACCACCTGGAAACACCTTATATTGCCTGCGATTGCTCTGGGCTGGGGTTCGGCGGGAAGTGTCGCTAGGCTCACCCGATCGAATCTGCTTGAGGTAATGAAAAACGATTACATACGCACGGCGCGGGCAAAAGGGTTAACGGAAATTCTGGTTATTGTCCGCCACGCGCTGAAAAACTCCATGCTGCCGGTGGTGACCATCATGGCTCTGCAGATTTCGTCGTTGCTATCCGGCGCGGTTATAACAGAGTCGGTTTTCGGCATTCCCGGCGTTGGGCGCCTTACAGTAGATGCCATAAACAACCGGGATATGCCCCTTTTGCAAGGTTCAGTATTGTTCTGCACTCTAATAGTCATTCTGGGCAATGTGGTCGCCGACTTGACGTATTCCTTTATCGACCCAAGAATCCGCGTTAAATAAAGGTCCCTTTGTATGATAAATAAAATTTTTAACGGGCTTGAACCAGGCGCGAAGCTCACCGATAAAATTGAGCAGGTCGAGGAAAATATAGCCGCTGAAACCACAGAGAGAGACAGTATTCGGGACATAATACTGGGTATGTTCAAAAACAATAAGTTAACCCTTGTCGCGGTTATTGTTTTGGGCATCATCATCCTGATGGCGGTTTTCGCCCCGATTGTTGCCCCCCATGATCCGAATGAGATACATTTTGGCGAGGAGTTGCAGGGGCCGTCGGGTAAATATCTGTTCGGAACCGATGAATTTGGCCGGTGCATATTGAGCCGTATTATTCACGGTTCCCGAATATCCCTGGTTGTGGGTTTTGTTCCCACTATTATTTCCATGACTGTTGGCGTTATTCTTGGGCTCCTCAGCGGCTTTATAGGAGGCGTTGTGGATTTTATCATAATGCGTCTGGCCGATATAATGCTGGCGTTTCCCTCGTTTCTGCTTGCGCTTTTGATAATGTATACCTTCAACCCCAGTCTTCTTTTGCTGTTTGTCGCCTTGAGCTTTGTGAGCTGGGCCGGGACAGCCCGGGTGGTGCGTTCCCAGACCTTGTCCTTCAAGGAAAAGGAATTTGTTGAAGCTGCCCGCTCCATTGGGGTGCGGCGCTGGAAGATCATGCTCAAGCACATACTCCCCAATTGTCTGCCTTCACTAATTGTGCTCATGACCTTGAACATCCCTTCCAGCATAATGACCGAATCCAGTCTCTCGTTTTTGGGCGTTGGTATTCAACCGCCGCAGTCAAGCTGGGGGCTTTTGGTGAACCGTTACCGCCGTTACATTTTTGAAATTCCCGTAGCGGCTCTTGCGCCGGGCCTGGCCATACTCATCGTGGTTCTGGCTTTCAATTTTCTGGGGGACGGCCTCAGGGACACTATGGATCCGTATATGAAGGATTAGGCGGTATCTTTGGAGCAGGCAAAAAGAAAATTACTGGAAATAACCGGGCTTAAAACCCATTTCTTCACAAAACGCGGGGTGCTTCCTGCTGTTGATGGCATTAACATTGATATTCCCGAAGGAGGGATTGTTGGTGTAGTCGGCGAATCCGGCTGCGGCAAAAGTATTACCGCCATGTCCATCATGCAGCTCGTGGCAAACTCCGGCAGGATTGTGGAAGGCAGTATACAGATAAACGGTGAAGATCTGCTGAAGAAAACCAGGAAAGAAATGCTGGACATCAAAGGCAACAAAATCACGATGATATTCCAGGAACCCATGACCAGTCTCAATCCTGTAACTACAGTCGGCAGGCAGGTCAAAGAAGCCATAATGATTCATAGAAATGTTTCGCACGCGGAAGCAAAGAATACGGTG
>Ga0209755_10005230_pt1 | contig 14843 bp, 11 predicted proteins | sample TergutCo191P1_FD_187301 | JGI IMG/M metagenome (GOLD analysis project Ga0209755, IMG submission 187301) | Cornitermes sp. P1 segment gut microbial communities from Petit-Saut dam, French Guiana - Co191P1 (SPAdes) (version 2) | ecosystem: Host-associated > Arthropoda: Insects > Digestive system... | reverse complement strand
AGTAGGACTAGAAGTGGTTGTATTAGTAGGACTAGAAGTGGTTGTATTAGTAGGACTAGAAGTGGTTGTATTAGTAGGACTAGAAGTGGTTGTATTAGTAGGACTAGAAGTGGTTGCATTAGTAGGACCAGAAGTGGTTGTATTAGTAGGACTAGAAGTGGTTGCATTAGTAGGACTAGAAGTGGTTGTATTAGTAGGACTAGAAGTGGACAATTGTTACTTGATTTGGGCTTCGGAAGGGTCACTCTGCATTGACCGCGAGATAAACAATTCTCAAGAAAATTCGAAGTCCAAAAACGGTTTAACTGTCAGCTATTTGAAATGAATGCACGGTTTGGTAGATATATTATCCACACGAATGAACACTTGCATCTACAGCTGTGCACTTTCAACATAGTATTTGTTCACATAAAACGAAAAACATTATCTAATGTCTTATCTTCAGTGGTCGATGAGATCATAATGCTGTTTCAAAACATCGGTAAACAACCGATTTCGCAGCATCATATCCTATAAGAACGAAAACCTCACTGACATCGCTGAAAAGCCTTACACCTAGTAATATTTAGAGACTCCTTCAAACAATAAACCGAAAATTGCATTATGCTAGGAAATATCATTCACAAAAATTACCACAATGAAGTAATATACCCTGTGATGAAGAATTTTATACACTACTACACCAATATTTAAAGTTCGAGGCATGAATATGTTAATTTCTTGTATAGCAATTTTGAACAAGATTCTAACAATTCAAAAAAAGTTATAATGTAAAATTTTTCATGAAAGAAACGTCATAGCGAAACTGGAAGGGAATGCATGCAAATGGCTTTATTAGTAATTAATTCTTGCACATATTCCTATTAAAACAGAGGAAACGTAAATTTTGCATTTCCTTCTAGATATCTGTAATTATAGTGGGCATCGGGTGAGCTCTCGTAGGGAAGCAATTCTCGTATTACTGAGTTTATGTGCGCCACATACTTGCCAAACTGCTCTCCTTCTTGCAGAGTATCTGGCAGTCTACAGTTTTTTGTTTCTGGAAGAAAGGCAATCACTACAGCTCCAAGCAGTGAACAGCAGCCGAAGATTAGAGGCGGCCAGAAGGCTCCAAATACTTCCTAAAAGAAAAGCGTTATCGTAGCAACTGTTCTCTCATATGTCACCGGGATCTTAACATGTGACGAGAGAAATCGTTGCAACATTCGTTGAGGTTGATTCAGACCACTGTGCTCAGAGTAAGTTCACGCCAGGAATTTGAATTGACTTCTTTACATTCGACTCTCCTGCGACCCTCATGAGCAAGATCCATTTTGTTTGTGAGGTGTGCAGAAACAGTTGGCTTAACAACATTATTTGTGGGTTAGGCAGGGCTTGTCCGAGTTTAATAAAGGGGAAATAAACGAAAGGTATTTACGCTTTGCAGAGAATTAACTGAAGTAAATAAAAAATGTTTCGCGGTTTTCCAACTATGAAATAAATTCAAAACTCTCCTTTCAAATCGTCCTACAAGGGAGTACTATTTTTCGTGAAAGTGAAATTACATTATTAATCAGAAATTATGAAATGAGTTTTACAAAAAAAATTCACTATGCAATTTTCATTACAGTATGTTATGAGGGTTAGATATATATGAGAATTCATCATTAACTCCATTATACTATTTTGTAGAATGACACAATTTGACACTGAGATTCACGTTGAGGGAGTGGCAACAGAGATGAATTGCACTTCGGCTGCTTTTGATTTTTGACATCCGTGTCTGAGTTATGATTTTAATTGAACCTCATGGACGATTTTCCATCTTTTCAAATAAATGTCTCCTTGTATAGACTATTTTGGGCATGTTTCTGGGACTAATGAATGATTTTGACATATGTCAGTCAAACTGGACAGGCCACAGGTGATAATACGGCGCAAGCACATTGCATGCTGAACAACTAAGGCTACAAACACACACTCAGAATATGTAACACTCCTTGCTTTTCTACTGCAACAATGGTTGCACGAACGTGCCTCAGTGTTACGTTGTATGTACATTGCATGTCTTGTTTGTATTTAAATGAGAATGCTGCACGTGGACAGACTAGAGGGGATAAGTTACATAATGTTGCTAACAGTGCTGCCTATTGGAAAATGGATGTGTCCTATGAATCGTTTATTGTTCAAAATTTTTATGCATTTTATATTTCGATTTGTTATTAAGGCTGTGTACCAGTAAACAGTGCTTAAGGTACCAGCGGTAGTAGGCATACCGCTGTTTGAAAAAGCACGATTTAAAAGGTTTTCAACATCGGATTAGAGAAGAAGAACTGGAATTGGTCTGCCGATCTTCTCGGATAATACAGATACTTGTAATGGGTATGATTTCGACATTAATTGCTGTACAGGGCCACTTACGGAAGACTTGATGAACGGAGCAAGCACAGAACCTAAACGACTGAACATACACGCTGAACCTAGTCCGACGTTTCGTACTACAGTCGGAAATAATTCCCCGGAGAAAATATATATGGCTGGGAAGGCGATACACATTCCAATGAGAGCAATCGCCGTCAGCATTACACGCGGCCAGTCACCAGGGAACATGCCTGAAAAGGAAGTATGCACTTTAATCGCAATTTCTGAAATAGACGATTCGCTGTTTACTTTGTCTTGTTCGGATCCGTGCAATGAAATCACTATTTCGTACAAAAACCGACCAATACATAATTATATTTTTCACACCACTTTATTAGCACATTATTACTCCAACATGTTTCGGGCCTCAAAGGGCCATCTTCAGGGAGCACGACTGATACATTTTCATAGCCAGATCCACAAATTGTGTACACGATGTACATTTATTCAGTAGCGTGTATTATGTGGTGCTGCAGCTGCATGATTCGATGTGTTTGTAAGGGGAAGAACCTTTAAACGAATGACATGGAAGTCTGCGCCACGTCCAGGAAACTTAATGCATAATGTGTTTGTACAAGATTGGAACAAATTCATAAGCAAACAAAGTTGTGGGACAAATTGATGTGCCTACTCTCATTATGATGAGGCTGTCGTGTGTGTGTGTGTGTGTGTGTATTGTACAGCCAACAGCCGAAATTTTATCCTCTTTTGTTTCCACTGAGCAATTAATTCTCTTACTGATACACAAAATAGATTGGAGTAAATACAAGAAAAAAATGTGTATTTATGAAGCAGCCAGAAAGCACCTACAATTAGATCGGTATTGCAGCTAACCATAGCTGATAAACGTCATGTCTTATCATGTGTAGTCTCGCAAGATTTATTCCAAGACTTTCCATGCTTACGCCCTACAGCTAAGGTAAAACTGTTATTTATTTTGCCCCTAAGGACCGTAATATAGGTAAGTGGAACAATGGAAGGGTTAACTCATTACGCAATAAAAGACAGTTTCTAGTCAACACACTATACTTCTATTAAAAACAATATTTCCTTGTTGTTTTTTGTATTGCTGTTTTTTGCATTGATTTTTTTTTTACTTTAGATGCCGGACTGCTGGCTAGGAGTCAGAATTCGGAAGGTCCTGCGACCGGCCACATCGACACAGGTTTTTCTTGGTTTCCCTGTGTCTATAAGCAAATGCTGAGATGGTTCCCAAGATTCTAAGTTGCCACTACATGCTTCTCATGTGGCCCTCCCTTCTTAAAATTAGTAGTAACCAATTTAATGTTTTGTTTACATGTAAAATAACCACTGCCACCGGGTAACAACCCAATTGCAGTAAATAAATATTACTATAAAATGCTACATGTTTCGACCATTGACAGGCATGTATAAACAAAAAGGTAAACAGTCGAGGACTTTGAACTGTCATTTTAAAATAAAAATGTTTTATAACAAAAGATAGTTTTGCTGACTAAAGTGGTTCTTTATTATTTGTATTGTGAAACAAAATGGGATATTTTTTCTGAAAAGTGGGAAGTTTATCTGTGGAAAACTTGGCCTTAGATGAGAAATGCAAATAGAAATATCGAAGGGTTTTACACAAGCAAATTAATTCTTACGTAGTTAATAACTCTTAACCCACTCTGTGTGTCATTTACACTACGCAAATTTATAGAAGTGACATTTTTCATATATAAGTTCAGAATCCTGCACCACCTGTCAATATAGTCTTATTTAATTTCACAGGGATTATGTAGTCACGTTTGTGTCACATCACCACGTAAAATTCCTCTTGCCTGGTTTTAGTGGTTTTGGATACTGCCATCAGACTTGACTTTACGTAATTTTGCGTGATTATCAAACTTTCTCGTGTTCCACATAAAAGGAATATCTAAGGAAACGGCGCACGTCTCTCTAAAAACTGTACTACACGCAATTTTAGTACGCGACTATAAATGCCAATAGCATCGTTCTCGCCCCTCTTGTACCTAGTTCACTGGTAAGTGATAATTAAGGGGCACATATTTACGTGTTCTGAATACCTGTCCTGTATTGAGTTCAAAGAGTGACACGACAAACCTTACTCACAATAATAAAATTCACATCCATGAGACAGTTGAAATAGGTTATGTGTTTTGTTTGAATAATTCCTAATATATATTTTTTTCCCCTGTGGCGCTGCGGCCCAACGCGGACCATGACCTCCTCATTCTTGAGGTTTCTAGATCACACACAACGACGCATCACAGTCGGTAGGACTCCTCTGGACGTGTGATCAGCTCGTCGCAGAGACCTCTACCTGACTACACACAACACTCACAACTGACAAACATCCATGCCCCCGGTGGGATTCGAACCCACGATCTCAGCAGGCGAGAGGCCTCAGACTGACACCTTAGACCGCGCGGCCACTGGGACCGGTTCCTAATACATTCATTGATTTGAAATTCACGTAAATGACGCGTGTCCCAACTTTCCTGTTTGGCTCTAGGTGTACTCGTGCGAGATTTCATGGCCATATGATGAACGTGATCGTTATTTACGAAGTTCTCTGAAGATGAGACGAACATCTTGTTAACTGGAAGGTTATAGTATAGAACACAGTACTGCCTAATCCGACCACTTGAATCAAAACTGTTTGCGAAAAGCTGCAGATGGTGACTTAGCCTTATGCTCGACTAGATGCTGCTAAAGCTACGAACCCATAAAGTGTTTTTCGATTTTTGGCTGTTGGAAATCTTCAAACTTCACAACGAATACAGACCGTGAATTACATGATGCAGTGCGAATCGCATCATCCAGAGTCAACTGATTGAAATTCAATATTTATACACACGCTCGACTTAGCAGGATCGGCTGTCAGACATCTCCTGGATTATGTGGCAACTAGATTTATACACACGCTCGACTTTGCAGGATCGGCTGTCAGACATCTCCTGGATTATGTGGCAACTAGTTTTATACACACGCTCGACTTTGCAGGATCGGCTGTCAGACATCTCCTGGATTATGTGGCAACTAGTTTTTACAAGATGGTTTGTAAATGTTTATTATTCTTGTTAACGAATTATTTACCTGTGGCATTTCTAACTAAAATATCGTGCAGGTATTAGAGCTATTAATACGAATACGAGGCACTTGAGGAAAGATAGCTGACAGAGAAAACCGTAGTACAAGCAGATAAACTTCTCCCTGCTCCGCTTTGTTCACCACAAATCCTACACGGTTTCCAGAGATCGAAATCGTTCAGCGCAGTGACAGGCCTAGCGATCTCCATCCAGTGTTACATCAATCCATTATATACACTTACATCCTACTTATTTAATATCCAACTTAATTCTACACCCCCTAGCTGCGCCTAGGTCGTTCTGTCTAGGGTTAAAGAAGGTAATGCATACTAAATGCGAGTGGTGCTGCTGACCTGCAGCAGCGGCTGTGAGCAGCAGACAGGCTGCGCCGGCAACTATTTGCGAGATGCAGATCGTGCTCCTTCTTCCAAACCGAATAACGTAGACACACAACAATGTCCCAGGCATACCTACGGTACCTGAAAATTTAGATATATTATAAGTAAAATTATTTATAATTATAGAAATTTCGTATTTAGGGCTAAATATAATATTTCGATACTAAGATAATTTCTCGTAAGCAACTTAGATTTGAATGGAATGTAACAGAAGAAAGGAGTAATTATCATTCATGCTTGACCTAAGCGCTACATAAAGGCATGTAGTTTCACGCTTCCGCTGCTTTACCAACGTGCATAAGCTGCGGTACCGACTGAATAGGAAGTTCGGCACCAGAGCCGGTCTGGACGCTTTGGTTTTCAAGCATATATTAAAGTGTATATTTTTGTATCTACACGTATGTAGTTATATATCATGGCACAAATTTTATTAACACTGTATAGGCTCTAAGTGAAAGAGGTCCTTTGTCAGCTTGTTTATACAAGTGCAGTAAAATTTCAACATTATTTGCTATTCGTATAAGCAATACGAAATTTCACAACTCCTTGAACGAACGCCCTTGTTAGTTGCATATAGCACAATCTTTGATTTTTTTAAATTTTGGAGAGTCGAGAATATGTTAAACTTAACATTAAAGCAACAGAGTAACTTTTACTGGCTCTAGTTAAGTGCCAGTTCTTGACTCTGGTATGGTAGGTAAGGTTTGGGTGTCATTTAACGGCGGTAATTCTTGACCGGGTAGGGAGTACCGCCTTCCAAAGCAGATTTCTGGCCAGTTGAGAGTAACATCTCATTACTGAAGCCTTATTTCTGAGGTTCTCCATGGTTTCAAAACGGCCAAGAAAATTCACAGGGCAGCTCCCATTGCTCCAGAATCCATTATAAGCGTCGAATAAGACGGTCCCTTTTAACAACCTTTTCAAAATTAAAAATCTTTGTCTGACCCGTTGAATCTACGGTCCTATTTCAGCATCACAACAAACGAAGTTTCTCCCTCACCTACTGCTATCTCGTCTCAGTATCATGGACAAGCATGCTTTTTGTTTCATGGACTGTCGTGTTTTCTCCGCATCACGAAAAACAAAGCCATTGCCTCACCTAGTAATGTCTTGTCTCAACAACACTAAAAACCAAATTTTCTGTCTCACCTGCTACAATTGATGTAACAAAGACATTCCCGGCAACGTTGCTCAGACTCTGTGAGAAGCCGTAGAAGATGAGGCCGGCGAGGAACCAGGTGAAGAAGAGCGCCAAAGTTTTTCGACGCATGTTCGGTGTGCGCATCAGGTCCGCCAGCGTCGCTTTTTTGTCGCTGTTTTGAGCTTCCCGGTCAGGCCTGAGTCTCTGGACAAGCTCCTTGATCGCCGTCACTTCACGGCCGTTACATCGGGCTGCATCTTCCAGGATTCGGAGGGCTTCCTTCTTTCTGCCCACGGCCAACAGCCACCGTGGGGACTCGGGTGTGAACCTGTGACAGACATCAGATTGGCACGCAGAACAAAAGCATAATATTAAGAATTTCTGTGCATGAATAAAAAAAGAAAGCGTTAAATTCACAATCCAATTATTACATTATTTGTTCCGAAGAAAACTTCGGAATGTTTGTAAAATGTAGAATATCTTAGTGTTTGCCAACCGGCAAAGCAAATTCCTACCGTTTAGCGAATTCAATTCGACATTACATCTTACTTTTTACCACAGGTTCAAGCTTTACAATTAGCGACTCCTCTTCCTCTTAGGAATTTTTTATTAACTAGACTGTTTACATTCAGGATTAATATTTTTCTCTTTTCCGCTGCTTTAACGTTGTGACCGACAGAGAAACGACCACGGCATCGAGTCTACCCTTCGGTTGCTGCTTCTCACAGTAGTGAAAAGCAGCTCTGTTAAAATTTCAGGTTCTTTGGGAGATGGATTTAAAAGGAGCCTTCAGCAATGTATATACGAAATGTCACTGGTTTAAGGCACGTGACGCCACGTAGCCTGACACAAGTGTCCAAATGTTAATGTATCTACTCTTATGATGGAGGCAATATGATCTGCAAATGGACTGTACATTTCTACCGGGCGGCACGGATTGACATAACAGACGACAACAACTTGCACATTATTATATGAAACTTCTGAGCTGCTGCCATGAGATGGCATGGTGACCGAAAAACGCCAATTTAAATTGCTCTCAACTTCATTCGGAATTCAATTTTGCTCTGTTTCTGTCATCAGAACACTAAAAACCAAGAGCAGTCAGCACTGCTTTACTCACCACCAATAGACAAGAAAGAGTGCGGACAATGCAGAAAGCGTGAAGTGAAAATCCCGCCAATCTCGCTGCAGATAAGAAACTCCAGTCATGATACAAATTCCAAGAGGGAATGTAACATGATATAAAATTGATATTGTTGATCGCCACTGGTTTCCGACAATTTCCATAACTGTAAAAAAGAAAAAGAATTATCTTTGTAAAGTACAAGGTGGTTCAAATATGACAGGGACTGATTTTTTAAACCATAATTTTAAACCATTTTTAAACCATAATTTTAAACCATAATTGCCAGTCAGTCCCGGTCATATTTGAACCACCTTGTACATGTAACGAGGCTTGTTTAAAAGAAGCTCCAAGAAGTAAAGTCCTTTATTCAAGAGAATGCAGTTGACCTGCACAGCGTGGGTACAGTCTCTTGACACACGCCAGGACGGTCGGGGGAAAACATATACATCCTGTCAAAAACATGAGGCTCTACCACTAAATGTTGTAGTTTTCTTAAAAAAATAATCATTGCTTTCTGTTAGGTGTTTCGTGTAGAGCAGTCTAAAGTCAAATTTATACACAGCTCTGAGCACTCAGAGCGCCAAAGAAAATAAGTCTATTATCTTTTACTCACACAACACGACAGAATACGTCGGTTACTGGTCACATGCAAAGGACTGTCGGCGCAAAACTCTGTTAAGGTTAACTGCAAACTCCATAGTCACTACCTGTGCAGGGATATGCTTGCTTGCCTTCAGAATCAAGCAAGAAGCATTAGCTAAAATCTTCAAATAGAGAATGTCATTAAAACTTAACAATTAAATTCGGCACATGTTCATGTGATTAAAATAAATTTAGAATAAAAATGTGAATCGTAAACACACACACACACACACTCTTTCTCTGTCCGTCTGTCTCTCTCTCTCTTTCATCGTTTGAACAGCAGTGGCTACCTCCTATATTTCCAAGAGTATGGAGGAAGATCTTTATATCTCTGACTGTTCTTTGTTCATTCTTAGTAGTAAATGTGAAACAGGAAAAGAAAACGGAACGAAGTTCCATTTTTGACACACCGTGTTCTAACTATATTGACTACTTTACTCATACTCATTTCACTATCTTAATCTTGTTATGGGGAAAAAACTCTCTTATAGGAGAAAATTGATTAAGCGAAATGTCGCTTTGCCTCACGTCACTTCAGTCTGACTATACTGTAAATCTGACACGCAATAGTAATCCATATAAAGCAAAATTTTCCCCTGAAGATAATACAACGCTAGTGAAACATATTGGTTATATAAATATAAACGTATAAATTACTGTATCAGATTATACTGGTTTTAAAATTGTTATTTTATAAATTAAATTACAAGAGTGTTGTCTGCAAATAGTAGGTCCAGGATATGGTGCCCTGGTACGCCTACAGACATAAAGAAAACAAGAAATTAAGGAATGAAGAAAGAAAGAAAAACAGAATGCTTATAAATGGGATGGACAGATAAACAGAGAGAACTAATATATATTTAGACTATGTTAATATGGTACATGTCTGCTCTTGTGAAATTAAAATCTTCTAAATTTCTGGTTCATAGCTATTTGTGATCAAAGAAAAAGCCCTAAATTATTATTATTATCATCATCATCATCATCATAATTGATTGCATTTATTTACATTACACAATTAACGTCTCTATTTGGTGTTATAAACGGAAAACATTATAAAGCTGTTCTTTGAAATTAGGAGATCAAAATTTTAGTAGATGGCTGGTGAAATAACACCTCTTTTATCAGAATATTTTCCCCCAAGGTCTGTAGCCTGTAATAGTATTCTCGCCATCCCCAGGAAGTGCAGTGAGCAACCCCGAAAATGAAGGACCTCGCCCTGATCACCTTACGGTCGCAACGCTCAGTGCTCTAAAATGAAAGGCAAAAATGTAATGACATTCAACACACAGGGCTTACGCGCCTTCGCTAATACAAAAGCAGGAATAAGGAGATAATTATTTACAAAACAGTAATTTTCCCATCTGCGGTTTAACAGAGTATAAGAATGCTAACTGGAGCTCGTACCGGTGTAATTGGATCGCCAACGGCAACTGTTCAGGGAACACCAGTTGGGAAAATCTGGTCTAGTTGACAGGTTATCTTTTTTACATCAGTTTAATAAACTGCAGTAAAACCAACCTAGAACAAAGCTGATGACCATTGTGCCTCCAGTAGCCACAGCCGTGATGAACCGACCCACTAGGAATGCGCTGAACCAGGGCGAAAATGAAGACAGAATGCCGGCACCAGCTTGTACCCCTACTGCAATAATGAGTGGCAATTTGCGGCCCATCCTGAGAGGGAAGACAGACAAGCATTACATTCTAGACTGTGGTAGGGTCTTCCGTTCACAACTCGCCTTATTATTACACTTCTGATGGCGAACTGCTGGCAGGGAGAAAAATATGTCAGAACTGGTGACTGCAGGTCTTGTCTTTATGCACATCTGGAGTCACCTGAAGAAAAACATGTCACCGGAAAATATGTTTCTGCAGAGAACGACTGTTGCAAGAAAACATAACATGTATAATTATGTCAGTTATGTTGAACGAAGGAAGATATAAAGTTAGACTTAAGACAACATCTTACAAATAAAGGGGGTTACATACGGGTCGCTGTAAAATCAACATACAGCACAAGAACTGAAGAAATGTGTAACCAGAGTGCAGCAGCAAATTCCACACAACGCCCAGTGAAGGAACAGGGATATTTGGCATTACGGCCAACTGGAATGTAAATTTTGACGTAAATTTAGAACCAGGCAGCGAAGAGTTAACGTTGTTCTTGTATTAAATTATGAATTTTTTAACATCGATGTGCACAGGAAATCATAAATTAATTAAAAGTTTGATAGGTAAAACTCAAAGGAAAAGACTTCTTTGAAGTTCTAGATATAGATTGGAATATACAGTTGATACAGATACTTCTGCTTCCCCTACCGATATCTGACATCATTTTGTGATTCTTACTTTCACTCTGATATTCCATTCTTCATTCACTAAGACTTGTGGCCACCATAAGTTAGTCTGGAGGTAAAAGTCGAATGCTGTTAAGTGAAAATTTGATTGCTCTTGCTTTCATTTATAAGTTCTGACAAACCTCCGGGCTGGCTTAGGAACTCGAAAGACAATGCCGACTGTTGGACTTTGGGTCTTTATCTGCTAACTTACCAAGGTCCACGTAGAAAGGATTGAGCTGAATAAACCAAATTTTTAATAACATGGTCAATATAGATTGTAGATTTTATGTGCTGAGAACAAATACAAGGGCTGTAAATACTCCTGGAAATAAATGTAATTGAATAATCTTCGTTGTCACCACACTTTCTCATATAAAAGTCGCCTGTTTCGACCATAGAGAATTATCCTTCTCATTCCGAGCAGAGGTAAGAAATTCTTCTGTACTCCAAAGCAACAAGACATGCTCAGGAACTAATTCATCTCCTATTGAACTGGTATCTGGGCCGGTTCCGCGGAAGAAAAGCGGATGGGACGTGAACATGATCACTCAATCCGTTGCATGTAGAATTTAAGTATAGAGGAAGCTATAATTCACTTCTTCATATTCTTCACGGCCTGAATAGTGACAGCTTCTTCTTGTTACTTCATCTTTCTCTACGTCACCGGACATGTCGTCCATAAATCTTTTGAAATGGCATTCAGTACTGAATAAAACAGACTCCTTCAGAAACTGAGAACTGATAATGTAGTCAGAAAATTACCCGCATTCTACATAAATACTATTGTCCATTCCTGCGTTGACAACAACCAGCCATTTTACTCAATTCTAAGTGTGATAAATCCGGTTCATGTTCACAATACTTATTTTTTGCTACTCATGTCAATATCGCACTGACATATAAGCGTATCCGTACAAGTGTTTTCCTCCCTTAAGTTTTGCCAGTTCTTGTTTCGTTTCCATTTTCATCATCTCCGTCATGAGTGATAAGTGACCATCATTGTAGCTTCCTTAGTTTTATCACTTTAGTAATAATTATTTGATTAAAAACTAAAATGTAGGAGCTGTTCGCTGCATAGTTCTCCACACACTCTTGTGTACGCTACAATTTTTATGAATGTTTGTTTGTTACGTCCGAAACGTTGTGACCTCACTTCCTGTGCAATGAGGAAAGAAAACACTGTACCCACCGGTCCGCAGCAATGCCAAACACGATGTTGCCCAGCAATACTCCTAACATGAATGTCGCTTGCGTTACGTTTGCCAACATGGAACGACTGCACACCAGGTTCCACTGCAACAGTCACATGCAGCATTAATATAAACTGAAGGACTGCACACCAGTATCGACTGCAACAGTCACATGCAGCTGTAGTACAGAATGAAGTACAGCATAGGTTTTAAAATCGAAATGAGGGCAACAATATTGGCTGAGAGTCTTTTATATTGTGCCGTCATTTTTTCTCTCCAGGACAGGCATATGCTGGGTAAGAAATTTAAATTATGCCACGACCTCTTGCTTATACATAGTTCCCAATTTAAAATTCTTTAAGAAAAATGTCATTAGACACTGCACAGCCCGATCTATTTAAACACTTTAAATAAAACAAGAATAAATAAACACAAATTATATTCTCATAGTAACAATGTACTCAGTTTATTTCAACAACCAAATTCAATGACGCTAATTATAAACAAACATTAGATGCTTATATGCGACGTGTTTACGTGCAAGTGTATCATCTTCAGAGAAAAGAGCGCCAATTTTGAAGTTGTTAATCACATTTGCTTCTTGAACATCAATTAGTTTAAGCACTGGTCTCCCTGAAGATGGCACATTTGTACAGAAACACGCCGGAGATGGGCATCTAGTGTTTATATATAATAAATATCGTGAATCTATTTGTCGTATTAAACCGAGTGCATTGATCTAGAAAGTTCAAGGAATGGAAAATTTTAAAATAATTTTCAAAGTACTTTAACCCTTTTAGCAACTGCGTGCTTACCACACATTCCATCGACATTTCTTGAATTTCGTACTTCGACTTAAGCTAAATTCGATTTTCAAATATTTAGAAACGCCTTGATGTGGCCGGCATTAATTTCTCTTTTCCACGAGGACAGATAAGTTTGTATTAGTACGATGTACAAGATCGAGGGCGGGTTTATAGACTCTGACAATTTATGCACTGTGCCAACGTCAATTGTTGTGAAAAACGTTTAAGTAAAATACTGACCTCAGTTACAATATTTTCCTTGAAAACATCCCTGCTATATTCCCAGTTCTGACACGCGACAATACCGCCCCTTTCGGCTGCATCTCCTACAAGATCACTCGTGTAGTTAAGGTCGTATATCCTGCAGGCGTCGTAACCACCCTGCAAGCACAAAGAAAGAAGCACGAAGCACACTCGGATAAAACAACAAATAACGAATCGACTTGTACAGAATCTGAAACAAGTAGAACAGAAGGCTTTGACGCTTTGCAAACTTCAGAGTTTCCGGACTGGATCCTGGGAATATAAAAGTGTGTTGATTAAGTACAGCTTTCGTGTTCACAGCTAAATATTCCAACGAATTCGTGGAACAGTCTTGACGAAAGTCTCTACCAGGGATGACAAGTCTGTGGTGCGGGTGACCAAAGTGATGCGTGGGACATACTTGATTAACCGATAAGTTGATTTTATGTGTCTCTTACTTCTCTGTACGGAAACGAAATCACTGAAGGTCAAAACCAGCAAAGAAATATTAACCCTTCGCGAGTGCCGTACGAGCAGAAGCGAATGAACTATGTCAGTTGTTATGTTATAGACACAATTTTTTGTATCATTTCTGCAGTGTGTAATATCTGTTTCTATTTATAATGTAAAATTGGCATGAAATATGATCTTCTATGTAAATTATTTTAATTGAACAATATTTAGTAATCGTCGATAATGCCCAAAAACCTAAATGCCTCAAGCTCCAGGTCCGTATCTCGCTGTTCACTGACCCCAAAAACGCATTACAGGGCTTTATTTAAATTTCCAGTTTTATGGCACTCAGTCTCAAAACTTTTAGCTGCTTCTGGTACGTAAAAAAGGAAGTAGCTTTACGAATCCTACTTGGAAATTCTTACTTAAAGTAACTTACCGGAGAAAGTACAGTAAAATACGACGGTGAGTCAAATGAAAACCGTAAATATTTTTATATAATTGTGTGTTAATTTTTGAGGTTTTCATTTGACTCTCCCTCGTATATTTGTCGGTGTGCACACCACGACGGTATACGGAAATAGGTTTAGTAGACTTCCATTCGTTCTTAACATTGTAACTAGGTCTTGAACATCAGACCCCAGGCACGTTCGACCTGCGACAACACGTTCCGGCTACCCCATGAACAGGTTGAGCTGCTTGGGACACAGATTCAGTGCGGACGACAAAATCATTATCTTAAGAAATACACATTTTGAAATCCTCCATCTTTACAAGGCTGTCAACTAATAAGGTGTATTAAGAGAATCTTTCACTAATGTTTATACTCATGTGTGTTTAACAGGGTACACGGTCTAAAGAATCTGTGGGAGAAATGTTCGGCGTGAGGTTTGCCTTTCCTTATGTCTAAATGAGACAAATCTCATACGTATATCGTCGCCAAATCTTCTTTTCGAGGAATATTTATTTTTTCGAAAAATATTCTCTTGCAAAAATGTTTTTTTAAAATAGAACTGAGAACAAATATAC
>Ga0209755_10005229_pt1 | contig 14843 bp, 12 predicted proteins | sample TergutCo191P1_FD_187301 | JGI IMG/M metagenome (GOLD analysis project Ga0209755, IMG submission 187301) | Cornitermes sp. P1 segment gut microbial communities from Petit-Saut dam, French Guiana - Co191P1 (SPAdes) (version 2) | ecosystem: Host-associated > Arthropoda: Insects > Digestive system... | reverse complement strand
TTAAAAGAATTTTGGGATATTACGGAAATCAGGGATAAAGCCGGACGTATTGACACAATTTGCAAAATGAGGTCAATTAAATGGGTGTCATGGACAGATGCGGAATACCCGCCTTTATTGCGGGAAATGTATGATCCGCCTTCTGTTATCTATTACATAGGTAAACTTCCAAACCCTGAAAAATCCCTTTTGGGAATGGTTGGAACCAGAAAGCCGAGTCCGCAGGCGCAGGAACAGGCTTATAAAATTGCCGGAAATCTGTCAAGATTTGGTATATCGGTTATTTCCGGTCTTGCGCTGGGAATTGACGCTATGTCACACAGAGGAAACCTGATTGGCGGCGCTCCCGGATACGCGGTTCTGGGTTCTGGAATTGATGAGATTTATCCTTCATCCAACAGGCCTTTGGCGAAAAGGATTCTCGATTCGGGAGGAGCGGTGATTTCCGAGTATCCTCCGGGAATTCATCCGTGTAAATGGACATTTCCCGCGAGAAACCGGATTATCGCGTCCCTTTCGCGCAGTGTTTTGATTGTAGAAGCGCCGCAAAAATCAGGCGCGCTGATAACGGCGGCTTTTGCTCTTGAGCAGGGGAAAGATCTTTGGGTTGCCTCTTCAGGAATTGAGGAAGGAATGTTTGATAGAAGGGGAACGATTAAACTGGCAAACGACGGCGCTGAGGTTATTTATTCGGCATGTGATGTGTTAAATAAGTGGAACATGATTGAGGGAGAAGAAAAGGAACCGTATTTGCAGAATGCGCTTTATTCACAATCAGGCAAAGATCAGTTAATCTCTTCAATTGTAAATGTGTTAAAAATTGATTTGTAAGGATATGGTATGGCAGCGGAAAAAACTGTGAAGAAAAGCGTTAAAAAGAAAAGCGATAAAAAACAGAATAAGCAAATTCTTGTTATTGTCGAATCTCCCGGGAAGGTTAAAACGATCGAAAAATATCTCGGTCCAAGTTACAATGTAAAAGCGTCGATGGGGCATCTGATTGATCTTCCGAAATCCAGAACCGCTATTGATGTGGAACATAATTTTGAGCCTGAATATATAACAGTGCGCGGGCGCGCGAAAATTTTAAAAGAATTACAGTCTGACGCGAAAAAAGCTGAAAAGATTTTGCTTGCATGTGATAATGACCGCGAAGGAGAGGCTATCGCGTGGCATTTGCGTAACTCTTTTCTTACAAAGAAAGCGGAAGTGCCGATTGAAAGAATTAGTTTTAATGAAATAACGCCTCAAGCTGTAAAAGACGCTGTCGTTAATCCGCGTTCAATTGACGAGACAAAAGTTTCCGCTCAAAAAGCGAGAAGAGTTCTTGACAGGCTTGTCGGCTATCATCTTTCTCCTCTCCTGTGGAAAAAAGTAAAGAACGGGCTTTCCGCCGGACGCGTTCAGTCTGTAGCTCTTCGTTTAATCTGCGAAAGGGAAAAAGAGGTAGATAACTTTATCCCCGAAGAATATTGGACGCTTGAAGCGGATATAAAATCAGGTAAATCATCTTATACGGCGCAGCTTGCTTTATGGAATAACAGTAAACCTGAGATGAGAAATGAAAATGAAGTAAAAACAATAATCGAAAAAATTCAGGATAAAGAATGTGTAGTTTCTGACGTACGGGAAACGGATAAGACGATAAGACCTAAAGCGCCTTTTACAACTTCGCAGATGCAGCAGGCAGCCGCAAACCGTCTTGGTTTCACCTCACGCAAAACGATGCAGGTAGCTCAGCAGCTCTATGAAGGCGTTAGTATCGGAGCTTCCAGGGTAGGTCTTATCACTTATATGCGCACTGACAGCGTTCGTATCGCAAACTCTGCGCTTGAGGAAGTGCGCGCGTGGCTTGGAAAAAATTATCCTAACGAGCTGCCGGAAAAAGCCATTGAATACACTGTAGGAAAAAACGCGCAGGACGCGCATGAGGCCATACGGCCGACATATACTGAATATACTCCCGACTCAATCAAAGAATATCTTTCAAAAGATCAACTGCGCCTTTATACGATCATTTGGGAAAGATTTGTATCCAGCCAGATGAATAACGCGAAAAGCAGAACTGTCAGCATTGATATAAAAGTTATTTCCGGCGAAGACACCGGCATTTTCCGCATCAGCGGAACCAAATTGCTTGACAAAGGTTTTTATAAAGTAGTTAAACTTCTTTCTTCCAAAGAAGAGAATACAAGCTCTTGTCCGTCTTTAAAAACGGGAGATAATGTAAAAATAGAAAAATTCCACAGCGAACAGCATTTTACACAGGGCCCTGCCCGTTTTTCCGACGCGTCAATTGTCCGCACTCTGGAAGAAAAAGGAATAGGAAGACCTTCGACTTACGCTTCAATAATTTCCGTTCTTTTGGATCGTTATTATGTTACGCGCTCAAATAAACAGCTTGTTCCGACTGTGCTCGGCAAATTAATCAATGATGTGTTAGTCGAACATTTTCCGCTTTATGTTGACGCTGATTTTACGGCATCAATGGAAACCAAACTTGATGAAGTCGAAGAAAACAGGGTTAGCTGGCCTGATATGATAAGAGACTTCTGGTTTCCTTTTAAATCAACTGTGGATGAAGTAACAAAAAACGTTGAATCTTACAAAGGAACTCTTGATGAAGTGACCGATTTAATCTGCGAAAAATGCGGAAAGCCGTTAATGAAAAAACTCGGCCGCTTTGGTTTCTTCCTTGCGTGCTCCGGTTTTCCCGAATGCCGAAATACCAAATCAATACCGCTTGCGAAGTGCCCAAAATGCCAGGGCGATGTGGTCGCGCGTAAAACAAAAGGAAAAGGCAAAGAATTCTACGGCTGCACAAATTATCCCGAATGTGATTTTATCAGCCACTTTAAACCGATTAAACAGGATTGCCCAAAATGCGGATTTTTCCTTGTAGAAAAATACGACAAAAAAAACGGAGCGCATAAATTGTGCATTAATCCCGACTGCGACTATCTCCACAGCGCGGAGGAAGAATGACAGAAATGAATGGAATTGTTCAGGAATATCTCTCTTATCTTGCATCGGTTAAAGGCTGCTCTGAAAGAACTGTTGAATCTTACAGGAACGATCTTTCGCGTTACGCGAATTACTGCGCTAATAATGAAATTGTGCCGGAAAAAGCCGCTCCTTACGAGGTGCAGAGTTTTATAGCTGATCTGTCGGCGGAAAATATGGCGGCATCCAGCGTTAACAGGTATCTTTCCACGATAAGAGGGTTTTACCGTTATCTGATACGTTTTGAAAAACGAAAAGACAATCCATGCTCAAATTTACGCAATGTGAAGACGCCTGCAAGGCTTCCTTCTGTGCTGTGGGAAGACGAAATGGCGGATTTCGCTTCTCTTCCTGAAACGACGGGTATCCTCTGGCCCGAAAGGGATAAAGCGCTGATATTGGCAATGTATTCGGCTGGGCTTCGTATTTCAGAGGTTGTCTCTCTTGCGATGGAAAATATTTCTTCATCTTTGGATGAGGCGAAAATTACGGGAAAGGGAGGCAGGCAGCGTTATGTGTTTTTTTCGGATCAGGCAAAAGATGCTATTATAGAATATCTTCCGCAAAGGGCGTCGCGTCTTATTATGAACGATAAAAACGAAAAAAAAGGATCGCTTTTTATCAGCAGGCGAGGAAACGCTATTTCGGTTCCGGGAGTGCGCTGGATAATAACGCGTTACGCGGATCAATTCGGCGCTCCGGGAAAAAATATACATCCGCACGCGCTGAGGCACAGTTTCGCTACTCATTTGGTTAACTCAGGCTGCGATGTGCGCGTGGTGCAGGAGATGCTCGGACATTCAAGCATTTCAACTACGCAGCGTTATACGCACATCAGCCTTGAGAATATGAAGAAAGTCTACGCGGCGGCGCATCCGCATGCGGAATAGTTAACAGTTTGCTGTAAAGAGAGGAGAGAAGGTATGAGAGAGAGAACTGAGATTCATTCTACTACGGTTATTGCCGTAAGAAAAGACGGCAGGGTTGCGATGGCCGGAGACGGACAGGTAACCATGGGAAATACCGTAATGAAAAATAATGCCCGTAAAGTGCGTCGTCTTATGGACGGAAAAGTTCTTTGCGGTTTTGCCGGAGCGACAGCCGACGCTTTCACGCTCTTTGACAGATTCGAGCAAAAGTTAAAAGAATATTCGGGCGATCTTTTAAGAGCCGCTGTGGAGCTTGCCAAAGACTGGCGTTTAGACAGAAACTTAAGGCGTCTTGAAGCGCTTCTGCTTGTTGCGGATTTATCAAAAACTCTTTTAATTTCCGGCACAGGGGATGTAATTGAGCCCGCGGAAAGCGCTCTTGCAATCGGATCCGGCGGTAATTACGCGTACGCAGCGGCTCTGGCTTTTATTGAAGGAAGTAATTTTAACGCGGCGGAGATAGCCGAAAAAAGTTTAAAGATTGCAGGCAATATCTGCATTTATACAAATATGCAGATAACATTGGAAGAATTGGCCTGATCGCCTGCGGGCGGTAAGGTACTACTATATTGTGAGGTTTTAAAACATGGAAGAGAAGAAACAGCTAACCGAAAAACAAAACGTTCCCAGCGCAAAAGAATATACGCCCAGGGAAATTGTGGTTGAACTTGATAAGTACATTGTCGGCCAGAAAAAAGCGAAGAGGGCAGTCGCTGTCGCTTTACGAAACCGTATCAGAAGATTAAAACTTGATCCCGAGTTACGTGACGATATCGCGCCGAAAAATATCCTCATGATAGGGCCGACAGGCGTCGGAAAAACAGAGATTGCAAGAAGGCTCGCGAGGCTCGCAGGCTCTCCTTTTATTAAAGTTGAAGCTACAAAATATACGGAAGTAGGCTATGTCGGAAGAGACGTCGAATCTATGGTGCGCGACCTTATGGCAGCCGGTTTTCAGATGGTAAAACAGGAAATGCAGGAATCTGTTACACAGGAAGCGGAAAGACGCGCCGAAGAAGCTCTTCTCGATCTGCTGCTGCCTGTAAGCACAAAAAAGACAAAAGAGAAAAAAAGCGGCCCTGTTATAAAACCGATGGGAACTTTTACCATCAATCCGGAAAATTCAAACTCAAGCATAATTGCTACTACATTGCAAATGGGTATTCCGTTCTTTAAAAAGAAAGAAGGAGATGATACTCAGGAAAATGATAATTCTAACAGTGAGGGAGAAAATGAAATAAATGACGCTGCCGATGAAGCCAAAGAAGAGAATTACAAATTTAAAGCGTCAAGAGAAAAATTGCGCGTAATGCTTCATGAAGGAAAACTTGAAGATAGAACTGTAGAGCTCATGGTAGGGCAGAATCCCCAGTTTCCGCCGATTGAAATGATGGGCGGCGGAATGGAGGGTATTGAATCAACTCTGTCCGAATTCGCCGGATTTTTCGGCGGCGGTAAAAAGAAAAAAGTTGTCACAGTCGCGAGAGCGAGAGAAATTTTAAAAGCCGAGGAAGCTGAAAAACTTGTTGACCGCGACAGAGTGAGCGATGAAGCGCGCCAGAGGGTGGAAGAGACAGGCATCATCTTTATTGATGAAATTGATAAAATCGCTGTTAAAGGCGACAGAGGCGGCGGCCCTGATGTCAGCCGCGAAGGCGTTCAGCGCGATATCCTTCCCATAGTTGAAGGCGCGACTGTCAGCACAAAATGGGGGCCTGTCAATACCGATCACATTTTATTTATCGCGGCCGGCGCTTTCAATGTCAGCAAACCATCGGACTTGATACCGGAACTTCAGGGCAGATTCCCGCTGCGCGTTGAATTGGATTCACTCGGCAAGGATGATTTTTTGCGCATCCTCACAGAGCCGAAGAACGCCCTTATCAAACAGTATACAGAGCTTCTTGGCACAGAAGACGTTAAGTTAAACTTTACCACTGAAGCGATTGAGCGTCTTGCGTCTCTTGCCGCGGAGGTAAACTCGAAGCTTGAAAATATCGGCGCCCGCCGTCTCCATACAATCATGGAGGCTCTTTTGGAAGAATTATCGTTTGAAGCGTCGGATATCTCTCCTGCGAATATCGATATTACAGTCGATTATGTTAACGGCAAATTGGCGGATATCGTTAAGGATCAGGATTTGGGCAGGTATATTCTATAGAACGGAGAATGGGGGAGTTTGCTTTAGGTTTTTAATTTTTTTGCCGAAATTTGAAGGGGGAGGAACAAATTTATGAATACTTTTGCAAGAACAATCGATTTACTTCACAGGGGGATGTACGCTGCGGCAGTCCGCAGGCAGGTTATAGCCAATAATTTGGCAAATGCCGATGTTCCCAACTTTAAAAGATCAGATGTTAACTTTGAAAGCGAGCTGAAGCGGGCTCTTGAATCGGAAGGGAAAAAACCGCCAATGGAGCTTAAAATGACAAGCGAGAAGCATTTCCCTAATTACAGGGAAAGGGATTACAGGGATGTGCAGATACGCAGGGTTTTGGATTATACAAGCACTTATAATAACAACGGAAACAATGTTGATCCGGAACAGGAATTCATGCTTGCGACTCATAACCAAATGTCTTATTCGCTGTATGCGCAGGCTGCGGCTTTTGAATTCAGCCAGATTAATCAGGTGTTAAGAGGATAGGAGGTTTTATGGGGATTTTTAATTCGATAAATATCGCGGCTACGGGGTTAAGCGCTAACAGGGTCCGCCTTGATGTTATCGCTGATAATATGGCTAATGCAACTACGACAAGGACGACAGAGGGCGGCCCTTTTAGACGGAGCCGGGTTGTTATGCGGCCGATGGCTGAAGGTCCGAATTGGCGATCGCCTTTTCTGCCCGATACCCTTGATAACGGAATCGGCAAGGGAGTCAGGGTCGTTGAGATTCAAAAAGATCGTTCAACGGAACCCCGCTTCGTGTATGATCCGGAGCATCCTGACGCGATTCTTTCAGGGCCGCGTGAAGGTTATGTTGAAATGCCGAATGTTGATGTTGTCACCGAAATGGTGGATATGATTTCCGCGTCCCGATCTTATGAGGCGAACGCGGCGATTATCGAAGGATCTAAATCGATGTTCCAGCGCGCGCTGGACATTGGAGCAAGATAAAAAAATAGCAGTTAACAAATTTTTGGGGAGGGTTTTATGGAGATTTTCAGTAATCAGGCTTATATCAGCGCGTCCGCGGCGAGGGATTATTCGGTTTTAATGAAAACCACTAATCCAAAGCATATGCTGCCGCCTGACAGTCCGTATTCGGGCAGCGGGAATAATATTCTCGCTCTTCGTGACACAATCAGAGCGAAGGGCATTCCCGACGCCGGCACAGGTCTTGGAAAATTTGAAGACGCGATGCTGCAGGCGCTCGACAAGGTGTCGGGCTCTCAGCTTAAAGCAAGCGATCTGCAAAAGTCAGCGATAATAAATCCCGATTCTGTTGATATTCACGATATAACAATAGCCCAGGCGGAAGCAAGCATGGCGCTCGGCGTTACGCGCAACATATTAAGCAGGCTGGTTCAGGGCTGGAGAGATTTAATTAATACACGATAAAATATTTTTCGGGAGGGGAATATGAATGAGTTCTTAAAAAGGATACTGACTAAAGCTGCGACTCTTTGGGCGGGATGGTCAATGCAGCAGAGGATTATCTCTGTTGTAATTGTCGCTGTCCTAATCGGAGTTATAATCGCGCTTTTCAGCGTATCATCAACGCCTGTTATGGCAAATGTTTTTTCAAGGCCGATTACAAACGAGGATATGCTTGAAAGAATTGTGCGGCGCATTGATCAGGAAAATGTCAGTGTAACGGTTAATGAAGGCATTGTACAGGTAAAAGACCCTGAGACGGCAAGAAAAATGAGAGTGATTCTTGTCCGTGAGAATCTTGTTCCGCAGGGAATTGATCCGTGGCAGATTTTTGACAAAAGCAGCTGGACAATTACCGACATGGAGCGCAATGTTAATTTTCAGCGGGCTCAGGAGAGGATGATTGCCGATCACGTAAGAGCAATCGAAGGCGTTGACAATGTCGAGTTAAGAATTGTTTGGCCCAAGAAAGAACTTTTTCTTTCTGATCAAAAACCTGTAAGCGCAAGCGTTACATTAATCCCGACGCCGGGAAGCGATATTACGCAAAACCGTAACAAGATAGAAGGTATTCAGAAGATCCTTCAATACGCCATTGAAGGATTAAAGTCCGATTTTATTGTCATTACTGATAACACGGGCATGATCTTAAATGATTTTGACGGTATGGCTGCCGCCGACAGGCTTGCTCTGATTGAGCAGGAAAATAAATTAATCCGGCGCGTTGAATCTCATTACCGCGAAACTGTTTTAACCGCTCTTCAAAGAATTTATTCCGCCGATCGCGTAAGGGATTTGAATATCAAAATAGAAATGGATATGTCCAAGATCACAACCGATACAGTACAGCATTTTCCTTTCATGCTGAAAGATCGCACCCCCGGTCTTCCGTATGACGATTCAGAGCGAAGCGAATCGGTGCTTGTCGGCGAAGTAAAATCCGAAACAAAATTTAAAGGAACGGGTTTTAATCCCGAGGGGCCTCCGGGAGTTGAAGGGCATGTTCCTCCTTCTTACATGGATATGGACAATATGTACGGTGAAATGACGCAGACTACAAGCACAAGGAACTATGATTTTAACAAGCGTGTCAGCAAAGAGGACAGAAGTCCTTCGATAGATCGCGTAACAGTTTCCGTCAACATTGACGGCACATGGAGATGGAAATACGACGAAAAAGGAAAACCGGTTGTAACGCCTGACGGCACTATTGAAAGAGAATACACTGAAATTCCTCAGGATGAAATAAGAAGAGTGCAGGGCTTGATACAGGACGCTGTCGGTTATAATTCGGCCAGAGGCGATTCTGTCACAGTTCATAATATTAAAATTGACCGCAGCGCTGAATTCAGAGCTGAGGATCTCGCTTTACAAAGGCAGAAACAACTGCAAACTACAATAATAGCTTTTATTTCGGGTTTGACATTATTGCTGTTTGGCTTTATGCTATTCAGGATGATATCGCGCGAAATGGAAAGACGCAGGAGACTTGCGGAAGAAGAGAGAGCGCGGCGTGAACAGATGATGCGTGAGAGCGCAATGGCTGATGCGGAAGAAGGAACAGAAGTTTCTATTTCGTACGAAGAGCGTTCAAGGATGGAAGCGATGGAGAATGCCATCAATCTGGCTAAAGAACATCCGGATGACGCGGCTCAGCTCATCAGAACCTGGTTATTGGAAGAATAATGAAACGTTGTTTCATTTTAGATTTAATTATCCGGCCTTCGGCCGAATTATATTGAGGTTATAGCAAATGGCAAAAGCAATGGCGCCCTCAGGGGGCGGCGGAAAGAAGAAAGGCGGCAAGGAATTTACAGGCCGCCAGAAAGCGGCGGTTTTCCTTGTAACAATAGGCTCAGAAATATCAGCGGAGATATTTAAATTCCTCCGTGAAGATGAAATTGAAACTCTCACATTCGAGATAGCCCGTCTTGAAACAATCGACGCGGAGCAAAAAGACGCTATCCTTCAGGAATTCCAGGAATTGATGATGGCGAACCAATTCATCTCCACAGGCGGTATCGACTACGCGAGAGAACTCCTTGAGAAATCGCTTGGAAGCCAGAAAGCAATCGACATTATTAATCGTTTAACATCAAGCCTTCAGGTTCGCCCGTTTGACTTTATAAGGAGAACAGATCCTTCGCACCTTTTAAACTTTATCCAGCAGGAACATCCGCAGACAATCGCGCTTATCCTGGCTTATCTGGAACCGAATAAAGCGTCTCAGATTTTGCAGAATCTGCAGCAGGAAGTTCAAAGCGATGTAGCACGGCGTATCGCGACGATGGACAGAACAAGCCCTGAAGTTTTACGCGAAGTAGAGCGCGTTCTTGAGAAAAAACTTTCATCGCTTTCGTCCGAAGATTACACGACGGCGGGCGGTGTTGAAAGTATCGTTGAAATCCTCAACCTTGTTGACCGCGCTTCTGAAAAACAAATTATCGAAGCTCTGGAAGAAGAAGATCCCGAGCTTGCAGAAGATATTAAAAAGAGAATGTTCGTATTCGAAGACATCGTTATGCTCGACGACAAGGCCATTCAGAAAGTTATGCGCGAAGTGGACTCTCAGGGTCTTGCGAAAGCGTTAAAATCTGTTGACTCTGAAGTTCAGGACAAGATATTCAAGAATATGAGTAAACGCGCGGCAGGTATGCTCAAGGAAGAAATGGAATACATGGGCCCGGTACGTTTAAAAGACGTTGAAGAAGCCCAGCAGAAAATCGTGTCCATTATACGCCATCTTGAGGATACAGGCGAAATTGTCGTTGCGCGCGCCGGTGAAGACGAAATCGTCATGTGACAATTAACATCTGCCATTAAAACGGCAGATGTTAATACGATAGGCGGCATTAAAACGCCGCCTATCTCAGCGGTTTACGGGCAGCGATGCGCCTTTGGCGCCGCTGCCGGACATCTGACCACATCAATGTGGTCAGACGTCGTAAACCGCCATAGGGTGTGCTGATCAACGGCAGATCTTAAAAAGTGTGAGGGTAAATGATGTTTAAGGCTGTTTTCAGACCGACAGAATTGGTGCCGCTTCCGGATAAAGTGAAAATTGATCTGCCTACTTCGTATCCCGAGATAGCGCATCTTGCGCCTGTTGAGGAAGTAGAGGAAGTAGAATCTGACATCGAAGAATATAAAGGCCCTACAGCCGATGATCTCCGCCGTGAAGCTGAAATGTTTAAGGTTCGCTGGGAAGAAGAAAAGGAGAGAATGGTTTCCTCGGCACGGGCTGAAGCCGATAAAGTTATTCAGAACGCGCAGAAAACAGCAATGGTAGAAGCAAAGAGAATTACCGACGAGGCTCAAGTTATAAAACTTCAGGCTGAAGCCGAAGCAAAACAGATTATCGCGCAGTCTGAAGCAAGAGCAAAAGATATTGAGCTGGAAATGAAGCAGAGTATTGATGCGGAAAGAAAAGCGGCTCATGAAGAAAGCAGGGAATCCGGCAAGGCGGAAGGTTACGCTGAAGGAAAAGCGGAAGTTGACCGTCTTATCGAAAGAACGCAGACTGTTCTGGAAAGAGCGCAGGATAAGAGGGCTGAAATTTTAGGCGAGACAGAAAAACAAATCATCGATCTTGTTTTATTAATCGCGAGAAAAGTTATTAAAGTAATTTCTGAGAATCAGCGCAATGTAATTATTTCAAATGTGATTGAGTCGCTTAGAAAAATTAAATCAAAAGGCGATATAATAATCAGAGTTAATCTCGCTGATTTAAAACTCGCGACGGAGCATAAAGAAGATTTTATCCGCCTTGTTGAAAAACCGCAGTCGTTGCAAATTGTTGAAGACACTTCGGTTGATTCGGGCGGATGTATTATCGAAACTGATTTCGGAGAGATAGACGCCCGTATCTCAAGCCAGCTCAATGAAATGGAGAACAAAATACTTGAGATATCTCCTGTTAAATCAATAATAAAAACAAATACGCCGCAGCCCATTATAAGAAGCGCGGCTTTAAGCGCCGATATGCTTGCGTCTTCGGCTCTTATGAACGCGATGGAAGCGCAGGAAAGAAGCCATGAAAGGCGTTCCGACGATACGTCGGAAGAAGAGGAGGAGGAACCGTTAGGTGAAGCGGCTAACGCTGCGCTGACAGCTTCTGCGGCATTAGCGGCTCTTGCGACAATGGCAACAAAGGGAAGAAGGGACTCTGATAAAAAAATGACCGAAAAGATTGAAGCGATGAAGAACAACAATTCTGAATAGTTGAGCAATTTCCAAAACTCGGTTAGTTTTGGAAATTACTCTTGATTTTTAATCATGAAGAGGGGGAACTTCATGGAGACATTAATATTTGAAAAATATCTTGAATCCACAGAAAGAACAGATCCGATTAAGTGCATTGGAAAAGTATCAAAAGTTCAAGGGTTATTAATTGAGAGCCGGGGGCCTCAGGCTATTATAGGAGAGATTTGCAGAATTATCGCTCCTAAAGGCAGGGGCATAATAATGGCTGAAGTTGTCGGTCTGTACGACGAAACCGTGCAATTAATGGCGTATGACGAGATAGACGGAATTGAAATCGGAGACAGGGTTATAGCCATGGGAAGCAGGCTTGAAGTGCCTGTTTCTGACAAACTTTTGGGAAGGGTTATTGATCCTTTAGGAAATCCGATTGACGGCAAAGGCGATATCGCTTCGAAGCAGGTGTACCCGGCGCTGGCGAAATCTCCCGATCCTTTAAAAAGAAAGCGTATTAAAGAGCGCATAACAACAGGCATCCGCGCGATTGACGGACTTCTCGCTGTCGGAAAAGGGCAGCGTCTTGCGATTAACGCCGGATCAGGGGTCGGAAAATCCACTCTGCTTGGCATGATTGCGCGTAACACAAACGCAGATGTTAACGTTATCGCCCTAATCGGAGAGCGCGGAAGGGAAGTAAACGATTTTATTGAAAATGATTTGGATGAAGAGGGTCTTGGGCGAAGCGTTGTCGTTGTAACCCCCTCTAATTCACCACCGCTTGCGAGACTACGAGGCGCTTATGTCGCGACCGCTGTCGCCGAATACTTCCGCGATCAGGGGCTTGATGTGATGCTCCTCTTTGATTCAGTTACGCGCTTTGCCCGCGCGATGAGGGAAATCGGTCTTGCTTCGGGAGAGCCTGCGGCACAAAAAGGCTATCCTCCGAGTATGTTCGACTCCATGCCCAAACTGCTTGAGAGATCGGGAACATCCGATAAAGGTAGCATAACCGGTTTTTACACCGTTCTTGTTGACGGCGACGACATGGACGAGCCTGTAACCGACACTGTCCGTGGTATCCTTGACGGGCATATTGTTCTTTCGCGCGAATTAGCCCATGCCGGGCATTATCCGCCGATTGACGTGCTTGCGAGCATTTCACGTCTTGCACCCGCTGTATCGGGTTCTTTTTCCTATCAGGCGTCAAACATTTTAAGAAGGTATATGGCCGATTACGCCCGCATGGAAGATTTTATTAATGCCGGAGCTTACAGGCCCGGATCAAATCCCGATGTTGACGCCGCAATCGCCAAACACGGCGCGATTGAAAATTTTCTAATGCAGGCGGTTGATGAGCCTTCTTCGCTTGAAGAAACATTGTCCGCTTTATCGGCGTTGGCGGAAATTGAAATACCTGATGAAGAAATGGAAGACAATAAATCAAAGATCAAATCATCCTTACAACACGTTACGCGAAAAGAAAAACCAAAGCAGGAAACAGCTGTAATACCCGACGCGAATGATATCGCTATGTCGCTTAACAGCGTAGCGTCCCTTTTCTCATCGATGTCAGCCGCTAACGCGACGGATAATTGATGAAAAAGTTCAAATACAGCCTTGAGAATGTTCTTCAGATTAAAAAATTCAGGGAAGAAGAATGTAGAATGATCCTTGGCATCGCGATAAGCGAACTGAACGCGATAGAAAATAAAATAAAAGAGACCGCTGTAAAACATCACCATGCCGCCTCAGAACGCTTAAAAGATCCTTCAAAAATGATTATTTGGAGCAATTTCATAACAAGGCTGGAGCAGGAAACAGAAAAACTTTTAGAACAGGCAGCGCAGGCGGAAATTGTGGTTGAAGAAAAAAGAGCCCTCTACACGGAAGCGTTTAAAGACTTTAAAGCATTGGAAAAGTTAAAAGAAAAAAAGGCGAAGGAATATAAAAAAGAAGCGGAAAAAGAGGAAAGCGCGGAAGTTGATGAGATTTACGCGATGAGGCAGAATAGATAAACACGGATTTACACGGATTAAACGAGCAATACAAGAGACACGGATTAGCACGGATTAGCACGGATTAGCACGGATTACACGGATTTTCTAGGAGAGGGTTTAATATGCGAGCCTACATATACTCTAAATTTTTTATTTTTTTTACTCTTTTTAAAATTGTAAGATAAAAATTTAAAAAACATCTTCGGATTAAATCAGATATTCGAACCCTCTCCTAACTAATCCGTGTCAATCCGTGTTTCATGTATTTTTTTAATAAGAGCGATAAATCCGTGTTTAGAGCCTGTTCCAAAAAAATGATACAGGCTCTATTTTTTTCCATTCGCTACGCGTTCAAATTCCCCCTCTTAATCTTCTTCGTCGTAGTCATTTCCATCGGCTGATCAAGGATCGTCGTTTTACTGATCTGCTGATACGGCTGTAACCTTAAGTTTACTTCTCTGATGATCGATGACATTCTTTGCTTCATCGCGTCGGCGGAAAGTGACTCGTTGTTTTCTTTGTATTCCTGATTTGGATAGATTAGCGCTTCGATGCCTTCGGATTTCATTTTTTGATCCAATAAGTACCCGCGAATTAAAATCTGATCGATTTCGTCGAATAACTGGAATTCATTTTCGATTTCTTCGGGGTAGACGTTTTTTCCGCCTTCGGTGACGATCATGTTTTTCGCGCGGCCTGTCAGGTGCAGATAATTTTCGTTATCAAGATAGCCGAGATCGCCTGTTTTCAGATAACCGTCAGGAGTAAAAGAAGCGGCTGTTTCTTCGGGCATATTGTAATAGCCGCGCATTACCATCGGGCCTTTAACAATGACTTCGCCAATGCCGCGCTCATCTTTATTGAGAATCTTCATGTCAACCTGCGGACACGGGCGGCCAACGCTTGTTTCTCTGTATTGTTCAATAGGATTAATGGTGATGATAGGAGAAGTTTCAGTTAAGCCGTAACCCTGAACAAAGTCAATGCCGAGCTGGTTGTACTTTCTAAATACGCTTGGAGCGAGAGGGCCGCCGCCTGAAATACAAATACGAACCGACGTAAGGCTCGCTTTATCAAGAACGGATTTAAACATTTTCTTGCCGGGATTCTTTTTAAA
>Ga0209755_10005228_pt1 | contig 14843 bp, 13 predicted proteins | sample TergutCo191P1_FD_187301 | JGI IMG/M metagenome (GOLD analysis project Ga0209755, IMG submission 187301) | Cornitermes sp. P1 segment gut microbial communities from Petit-Saut dam, French Guiana - Co191P1 (SPAdes) (version 2) | ecosystem: Host-associated > Arthropoda: Insects > Digestive system... | reverse complement strand
ATCGTCCGGCCGCCCCGTTGGCCATGACGATTACCATGTCGTTGGTAGAGGTATCCCCGTCAATGGTAATTCGGTTGAAGGAACGTCCTACGGCGCGGCGTAGAAGTCTATCTAGCATTTCGTTAGGAATCGTAGCGTCAGTTGTTAGAAAGCACAGCATCGTCGCCATGTTGGGGTGAATCATACCCGCGCCCTTTGCCATTCCCCCAATACGAACCGGAACGCCGCCTATCTCGACTTCGACCGATATTTCCTTTTTACGGGTGTCGGTCGTCATAATCGCGTCCAGGGCTGCGGCATGGCCTTCGGCATCCTCCCGCAGGCTCTTCGCCAAGGCGCTCACGCCGTTTTCGATTTTCTCTATTGGTAGCGGCACACCGATAACCCCGGTGGAGGCAACGGCCACTTCCCGTGCCTTAATGCCCAGTTCGCCGGCGGCAAGTTCCGCCATGCGCCGTGCCGAGGCAAGGCCGACCTCGCCCGTGCAGGCGTTGGCGTTTCCCGAATTGGCGATAACCGCGTTTAGCGTTCCCCCGCAGACATGCTCCTGTGTTACCAGCACACAGGCCGCCTTTACCAGGTTTTTGGTGAATACAGCCGCCACCGTGCATGGCTTTTCCGAATGGATAAGCGCAAGGTCTTTTTTTTCCGGGGCCGCCTTTATGCCGCAGTGAATACCGCCCGCCCTAAACCCTTTGGGCGCACAAACCCCACCAGAGATTTCCTTCAACCGTTGCTCCTTTTCATTGTTTGTATACCACTACTATATGCACTAAATGGCTGTTTGGTCAAGAATTGTGGGATCGCCCTGCAGGGCAATAGCATTTGACTTTTTTGGAGTATATGTTAGACCTCTTGCCAACGCTGGTGAAAAAGTGACAGCCATTTTGTGTGGGGAGCTCCAAAAATGGTGTCTGTCACCACAGGCTGTGTCAGCTATCGCTATGGAAAAAGGGATAAACGTTCTGCTAAAAAATATGGGAGTTCTTGACACAAAACAATTCATATCGACGCTTTTGTAAAGAATCATTTGATTATACCGAGTGGCCAAGAAAACACTATGCCGATGTTGATATTCATGAATTTTACCAACGAGCGGTCGAGTACGACAAAAGCAACCCAGTATAAGGCTTGCCCACTTAGGATCCCTTTCTCATGTTTGCTCTGGTAGCTAACCCTGCGCGATGGCTTTGGTGACCAGCACCGCCTAGCTGGAATTAGGATTTCGTGCAGGTCACCCTTGTGCTTTTTCCCATGCTGTGCCCATAAAAAAGGCTGCCCAGCTTTTTTGCTGGACAGCCCTTTCAGGAAGCCGCTGATTAACTTGACGTTAACCAGCATTCCCCTGTGGTCTTAAAAAAAGTGCGGCAAAGCTTATGGTGAAAAATACCGCCATGGTATGTTGGTGTTGGCCGTTCCAGAGATGGGTCTTGATGGTGCACTGAAAAGTTGATGTAGAGGCGGTCCAAAAATAGTGAGATGTGCAGAGAAGTTTCCTGCAATAATCTGATCCGCCGGGAGGGCCATAGTAACCGAACCCGACGTTATCATTACAGTTGTGGTTGTTCTGGTAGCCCCGGTCTGTTGCAACACTACTTGCGCCAAACGACCGTTAAATTGTGCGGGTATCCCGGTAACGGTTATACGGGGCCCTGTTGTCGGGGGTGCCGCCCCTCCGGACAGTGTTACTTGCACTGGCCCAGGGATAATCCCGGCCCTATTAATAGAAATATTTACGGTTCCGGCGGTTACATTCGTGAGTGTCAATGTCCGCGTTAACCCGCTACCCGACAACGCTCCTCTCGTTGCCGATCCAGTTCCTGGGGTAATCGTAATTTGTGCTGCAGTCAGCGCTCCTGGATCGCCGAGAAAGCCAAAGGTGATGGACGGTGTTATGGTGCCAGACGCAGGCATTGCAGTCCAAGCAATGTTGGCTGGTGGTGCAGCAGCAGTCAGGGTCACCATGCGTTCCGTGATCTCAATTCCAGCCATGTTGATGCCAACCCATACGATCCCAGCGGATACATTGGATATCGCCAATGTCCGCGTATTACCCGAGCCAGTTAAAGTCCCTCTTGTCGCTGCTCCACCTGCTGGAGAAATCGTGATGTCCGATGCTGTCAACCCTACAGGGTTGGCACTAAAGGTAAAGTTGATTGCGTTAGTTGGATTTCCAGAAGGACTTGCGCTCCAGGTAATAACTGGCGCCGCTGCGACAAGCGTCACTGTCTGTGGTGCACTTGCAATTCCATCCCTGTTGATGGAAATCGACACGGTCCCAGCGCTTACATTAGAAACCGCTAAATCCCGCCAGTTCCCACTACCAGTCAAGGCCCCTCTTGTTGCCGAGCCAGTTATGGGAGTAATCGTGATGTCGGATGCGAGCAATGTTGCAACTGAGGCGTTGAAATCAATTTCAATACGGGTCGTAGTTGGAGAACCAGCAGCCCTTGCGGTCCACGTTATATTGGCTGGTGGTGCCGCTGGAGCAACAAGCGTTATAGTCTGTGGCCCGCTAGCGATTCCGTCCCTGTTGATAGAGATGGACACGGTGCCGGCCGATATGTTGGATATCGCCAAGGTCCGCGTATTCCCAGTACCAGTTAAAGCCCCCCTTGTCGCCGAGCCAGTTCCAGGATTAATCGTGATGTCCGTCGCGAGCAGTCCAGTTGGTGCACCCTGGAAGTTAAAGGTGATGGATGGCGTTGGGGTGCCAGATGCAGGGCTTGCGGTCCAGGTGATAGCTGGCGGTGGTGCTGCCGCCGCGACAAGCGTTATAGTCTGTGGCCCACTAGCGATTCCGTCCCTGTTGATGGAGATGGACACGGTGCCAGCGCTTACATTAGAAACCGCTAAATCCCGCCAGTTCCCACTACCAGTCAAGGCCCCTCTTGTTGCCGATCCAGTTATAGGAGTAATTGTGATGTCGGATGCGAGCAATGTTGCAACTGAGGCGTTGAAATCAATTTCAATACGGGTCGTAGTTGGAGAGCCAGCAGCCCTTGCGGTCCAGGTTATATCGGCTGGCGGCGGTAATACGGCAGCGATAAGCATCACCGTTCTTGGTTCATTAGCAATTCCATCCCTGTTTATAGAAACTGACACGGTTCCAGCACTCACATTGGAAACCGACAATGCCCGTGTCGTTCCACTCCCCGTCAAATTCCCTCTTGTTGCCGAGCCTGTTAGGGAATTAATGGTAATGTCCGATGCGGCCAATGCTCCAGGATCGGCACTGAAGGTGAAGTTGATATTCGTTGTGGTTGGATTGCCAGCATGGGTTGCAACCCAAGTAATATCGGGCACATCCTCGACAATGACCACCTCGGCCAAACTCCACACAACCTCATTTCCAGGTACACTCACTATTTCGATGCTCGTGAAGATAATGTCCGAATTTTCACCAACATCATCGGTCGTGAGACGCGCTGCGGCCCAACGGGGATCGCCAGCCCACGGTTGTGGCCCTGCCTGCATGGTAAAGTTTCTTGTTATGGTGAAAGGCTGATCCTCGGCTAACGAAACCAGGCTACCCCAATTATGACCAGGCTGAATACCTTGTATCATAAATTGTCCTGTAGCAAATTCACCGCCACGCCCCGTTACCCTAACAGTGTACGTGCCGGTAGCAGTTAGGTATCCGGCAGTAATTAAGGCTGGGAACTGGATGTCCATTGCATGCCAGTCATCCGATCGGTTGCTCATACGGAGATCGACAAATTCATTGTCGTATGTTGTTCCCAGGGTGAATGTTGCGGGGCCAGATGCGGCTATACCTGGGATAGGGCCAATGTCAATTACCGTTAATATGTCTGGTTGCGGTGGCGGTGGCATAACAAGCGTTACCGTCTGTGGACCGCTTGCAATCCCATCCCTGTTAATGGAAACCGACACGGTTCCTGCGCTTACACTGGTGACCGCCAATGACCGCGTTGTTCCTGTACCCGTTAAGGCCCCTCTAGTTGCTGAGCCGCTCGCAGAAGCGAGCGTGATGTCCGATGCCACCAGTCCCGTGGGCTCGGCGCTGAAGGTAAAGTTGATCGCGGTCGTGGTTGGATCGCCATAAGCGGTTGCGTTCCAGGTTATATCGGTTGGGACAACCTCGTAAACAACAAGCGTTACCGTCTGTGGACCGCTTGCAATCCCATCCCTGTTAATCGAAACTGACACGGTTCCAGCACTTACACCAGTAACCACCAATGACCGCGTTGTTCCTGTACCCGTTAAAGCTCCTCTCGTTGCCGAGCCGCTCGCGGAAGCGATCGTGATGTCCGATGCCACCAGTCCCGTGGGCTCGGCGCTGAAGGTAAAGTTGATCGCGGTCGTGGTTGGGCTGCCATAAGCGCTTGCGGTCCAGGTAATATTACCAGGTTGCTGTACCTCGTCTTGGCTCCATTGGGCGTATAGGCGAAGGTCGTTGTTCAGCGTTCGGGGATCATCAGCCACCGCAGTTCTGGTACCATCGGCACCGAAATATTGAGTGCCGCCACTGCGCGCTGTCCAGTACCCAGTAAACGTCCAACCAGAGCGAGCACCTGGGTTTGCGACATTTGCGGGGAATTGGTTGCCGTTGGTGTGAATGAACGATGCGACGGTGGTGTTATCCGTTGCCGTGTGGTTTTGGATAAGGGCCACCGTCCATTGCGAAGGCCCGGGATCGTTTGCCTGATCACACGCCGTTACCGAAAGCCCGATCATCGCCACGATGGCGATGATCCCGAAAAAATTGAAACTTTTTTTCATAAAAGCTCCTTTTGTGCGACTATCCGCCTTCCACTTGTTTCTGGCGGGTAATCACGAAGATTTACCCACCACTACGGGCAGGGATATATAAACAACCTCGCCACGAATGACGAGGGCTGTTCTTCAACCGAGAAAATTCACAATTTGTGCTAAAAAAAGAAGAGGGGTTCGCTACCCGTTTGTTGACATGGTTGCTACAAGAGTGTGTATAATATGCCCGATGCCCGATGCCCGATGCCCGATGCCCGATGCCCGATGCCCGATGCCCGATGCCCGATGCCCGATGCCCGATGCCCACAGGCAATTCGGCAAAGCCGAATTGCTAGAAGCCAAAAATTCAAGCAGGGAACATTTTCGTTCAGACCAATGACTCTATTCACTCACCTAACCTTTCAAACGGGCAATCAATGGTTTTAAAGAAGTATACACAAGCAAGCCAATTCAGTTTAAGTAATCACCCAGCTTTGACTTGAGTATTATATCACCTTCAGATTGGAAGTGTCAACATGAACACGGAAATCAATTTTCACATGTCCTCTTGCCAAGCCGTCGCCGAAAATAGTACTTTTCTAAACGATGTATAAAGACGCTATGTTCCGTTCGCTGTTCAACAACGAGAAGTTGCTGCTGGAACTCTATAACGCCTTGCACGGCACCAGCCACAGCGAACAGGACACCGAAATAATCATCAACATCCTGGACGAGACGCTGGTGCCGCGGCGCAGAAACGACATCTCCTTCCAGTAGGCTGGTAGTAATGCTGGGATACCAGTCGTCCGTCAACGAGAACCTGCCCTTTCGTTTCCTGCAGTCGATCTCGCGGATATTCGAGAACGGCATTCCAGACAAAAAGGCCGTTTACAGGACGAAACTCATCAAGTTTTCGAGATAGGTACGAAGGTGACAGGCATTTTTTTACTACCGTGGGATTATTCGCTCATCCTATCAGCTGTCCCCACGGCAATCGCGGATGCGCCTTCGTTACAACCCAATGGATAGCCCTCACGCTGGGAGGCGATGCGCACGTTTCGTGCATTTATTCCATGCACGGAGTGGGCGCATCGTCTCTTGATGTGCCGGGGGACTTTCCAAAATGTAGCGATAGGGCACCACTACGACAACGGTCACCGATTTCGGCTCTTTTACCGTCACCGCAATCACCGGGTTCATGTTTCTGCGCTTTGAGAAAAGGTGGAAGAAGGCCGCGGGGAATCACAACGCGGAGTGATGGTCTTACTGCTCCTGCAAAAAGGCCTAGGGAGATCTTCCTCACAGTATAGATCCCGTTACCGTTTTCTTCAACGAAACAAGCTTTCCAACTCCCGCCACAACATCCACGCCGTTTCGTCGTCATCCCCGCCAGCCATTATCCGCCTTGCGCCAGGCAGAGAGGCGAAAAAGGTAATCTGCCGTTTCGCGTAACGGCGGCAGTTTCTGGCGATAAGCTCCTGCACCCCCGCAAGATCGTGCGAAAGGCGATAGGAAGTGTCGCCAACGGGCAGCAGACCCGAAGATCCATCCTCGGCAGGTTCATCCTCTATAAAGAATTCCCGATAACCAATGGCACGCAAGCCAGGATCGCGGGGAGTATAGCCAGATTCATGCAGCCTGTGGACCTCATCGGGCAGCCCCTGCGAAAACATTGCGGCACAGCGTTCGTCAATGCGCCTGTACAGTTCCTCTTTTGGGCGAAAAAGGCCGAAAACGGCAAAACGATAGCGGTTTCTTGTTTCGTTATCCGCATCGGCTGGTTGCATATCAAAGGAGCTTAAGGGGCGGCCAGACAGGCGCAGAACCTCCAAGGCCCGCAAAAGACGGTATTCGTCGTTTAGGTGAATCCTTTCCGCGCTTATCGGGTCAAAACGCGCAAGCTCGTCCATCAAAACCGCCGCGCCTTTCTCCCGCAGTTCCAGTTTCAGCGTGTCGCGAATCGCCGCGTCGGAAGGCGGTGCCTCGGGCAGTCCCAGAACAAGGTTTTTAAGATAAAAGCCCGTGCCGCCGGAAATAACGGGAATGGCTCCCCTACCCGCGATATCGGCAATCGCGTCCAAGGCAAGGCGGACGAAATCCCCGACATTGAACTGCTCGCTGGGATCACGAATATCGATAAGGTGATGGGGAAGTCGCGCCATTTCCTGTGCGGAAGGCTTCGCCGTGCCGATATCCATCCCACGGTACACCTGCATGGAATCGGCAGAGACAATTTCGGCATTAAGGGAACAAAGGCCGCCAGGGCCGAAAAGGCGAAACAACACACCTGTCTTGCCCGATGCCGTAGGACCAAAAAGTACTGGAACCAGAATGGGGGGAATGCTAGAAGCCATCGATTAAAATCGATTGTAGCTACGGTCGGCGGGAAACGCTAATCAGCTTCCAGCCGGAACTCGACTTCCTCGGTAAAGACCTGACGGGCGGCAAGTGCTACCATTTTTCCGTCGTAGTCTTCCTTTGTCTCGTTGTCCAGCAGCATGGAAAGCTGGAAAGAACGACGGGAAGCCGCACTGGTTATCACGTACATGTTTTTTTTGTACTCTATCAATTCTCGCAAGGGAAAAATCATAATAATCAGTATACAGTAAACGGCGGATTATGTAAAGGGCCTAACGCAACAAATTTGCAAGCTTTGCCTCTTCGCCAGGGGAAAGTGTGCCAGGAAGGATTAGGGGTTGAAAAGGTACCGGGGGAAGAAGGAAGCCAGCTTCAAGAAAGCGACAGAACATCGCCGCCCACTCCTCGGGTTGCTTGAGGAACAGGTACGGTCCCTGGCGTTGCCATAACGAGTATTTCCCCCAAAGTGCCTTAGTGATATGGGGCCTGGTTGGGGCGGCGGCTATGATGTCATGAATGCCCCTTGCGGCAACTGCCAGCAATACGGGCGAAATGAAATCGCCGGGGGGAAGTGGCCCGCACGGCAGCTCGGCAGTTTTTTCCGCAAGGGCATGTTTATCGATGGCAAGTACGCAAAATCCCAAAGGCAGGGCAACCGTTGTCTCGCCGTGTATGTTTTTCACCCCGCGCCAGCCCTGAATGCCTGGCAGAACGGGTATCAAAATCGGCGGGGCGTTTGGGGAAACGGAAAGCGGGGCATCCGGCTCAAGAAAAGGTCGCCAGAGTGCGGCATTTCCGGTGGCGACAAGGTCTTCCAGGCCAGGCGGTGGAGCGGCGTACAGCCTGATATCCCTGTCGGGGAAAATACGGGACAGGGCCTTAACGCAGCGATCCTCCAGGAAATGGGGGATTGGGGCGTACAAACCACGGCTTGCGGTGTTTTTTAGTTCGCGAAGTTGCGAGGGGGGGGTATGACCAAGTATCGCCGCGCCGCCGTTTTGCCACAAATCAACAAGCCGCTGCTTACGGGTATACAGGCGAAAATCCCTGGCACGAAGCACCATGGGCACAAGGCGCAAAAGGGAAAAATCGCCATTGTCGGCAAAGTGTTCGCTCATACATCGTCACCTATTTTTTCAAAGGCCGAGCCCTGGTGTTCGCTAAGGAATTGCACTGTCTTGCCCATCTCGAACTGAACTTTGACAATGGGTCCGTCATCGCTGTCTCGCACTTCAAGCACGGAACCATAACCATGGTCGTCATGAAACAGCCTTTGCCCACGCCGCCAACCTCCTATCTCGGTTTCGGTTTCGCCAACCCGTTTGTGTCCTGCATTGCCGAAGGAACGACCACCGAAACTGCGGGGCGCGTCGCCGATTATACGCATACAGCCCTTGTCGATTTCATGCAGAAACACCGAAGGTTCGACCGGCACGGTTCTGCCAAACATTGGGCGCATGGCGCAGGAGGTCAGATACAGTTCGTCCATTGCACGGGTGGCCCCCACGTAAAACAGACGGCGTTCCTCTTCCAGTTCCTCATTTCTTTTGTCTTCTCTAGGGAAAATCCCGTGTTCAAGCCCAGTCATAATCACCCTGCGGAATTCAAGCCCCTTGGTATTGTGAAAGGTTATTAGCGTTACCTTATTTTCATCGTCGGGCGATCCGTCGGATTGCGGCGTGCCTTCTACGATCGAACGGTCTAGCTCTAGACACTCAAGGAATTCAAGAAGGCCCTCTTTGGTTCCAGCAAACATGCTTGCCGCGTTGACAAGTTCCTGTAGATTATTCAGCCGCTGGTTTCCCGCGATCTCGTCTTGCATCAAGTGATACTCGACTAGTCCCGAAGCCTTGATCGTCTGCGCCACACATACCGAAAGCCCCTCCCCTGCCACTAGCTCGCCTTCTTTTCTTGTAGGCGGCATTTTTCTTTTTGTCGGACCGCTTTTCGTGTCCGATTCCATAAGGCCAGTACCCAGCATAGACCAACTATTTTCCATTAACTCGCGAAATGCCTTTAGCCCTTTTTGGGCCTTGGGCTTTAGCTTATGCTCAATCTCGGTTAGCGTTTTCAAAAAGTCCCCTTCCCGCCCCATTGCCTCATCAATCAAAAGGTTCACCGTTACAGGTCCCAGCCCCCGCGCAGGTTTGTTTATCATTCGGCGAAAGGCAACTTCGTCGCGTGGGTTCACCATGATCGAAAGCAGGGAAAGGGCATCCTTTATTTCCTCGCGTTTGTAGAATTCAAGAGAACCAACGACACGGTAGGGAATGCCGCGGCGGCGGAATTCGGTTTCAAAGACACGCGACTGCGCATTGGTGCGGTAAAGCACCGCCCAGTCCGACCATTGCAGCGTGGAATCATTCTTAACAGAACTTTCAATAAGTGCGGCGCAGAAATTGACCTCTTCGTATTGATCTGGCAGAAAGGCAAGCACGGGCTGTTTTCCCTCGCCGCGTTCAGCGTACAGGGTTTTCCCCAAGCGACCTTTGTTGTAATCCACCACAGAAGATGCGGCCCTTAGAATAGGGGAAGTGGAACGGTAATTGCTTTCCAGCTTGATGATCTCGGCATTGGGAAACTTGTCAGGAAATTCAAGAATGTTTTTTACTTCGGCACCACGGAAACGATAGATCGATTGGTCATCGTCACCGACAACACAAATATAGGTATTCGGACCCGTAAGCTCTTTTAGAAGTTCGAACTGTGCGATATTAGCATCCTGATACTCGTCAACCATTATGACGGAAAAACGATCCCGCAGACGGCGGGCCACATCGGGTTCGCTGCGGAGTATTTCAACTGGTTTCTTAATCAAATCGCCAAAGTCAACGTTGCCGATATCGGCCAGCCGTTTCTCGTATTCCGCATACAAATCGCGAAATTCGTCTGTGCCGTCTATCGCCGCAAGCGCGGAATCCGCCGGGGAAAGAAAGTAATCTTTGGCACGGGAAATTTTATGCGCCGCCTGTTTGACTTCGGCCTTCTGCGCTCCTTTCATGATAGTAGAAAGAAGGGAAACCATATCGCCATCATCGTAAATCACGAAACCCGAGCCAAGGCCAGCAAGCTCGCCGTTGCGACGCAGAAACCAGGCACCAAAGGAATGGAAAGTCCGAAGCATCGCGTCCGCAGCCCTTTCGTCAATCTGCCTGGCACGTTCGGCCATTTCCCGCGCCGCCTTGTTGGTAAACGTAACAGCCAGTATCGAATACGGCGCTATTCCCCTTTCCCGAATAAGCCAGGCGATCTTCGTTGTTATCACCCTGGTCTTTCCAGAACCAGCACCAGCAAGAATAAGAAGCGGGTTCCCCGTGTGCAGCACCGCCTGTCTCTGCCCAGAATTAAGAAGCCCAAGATACGGCGCATCTTGGGACATGCCCGCACCGTCAATCATTAGCGGAACCCTTTCCCGCAAGATATTTTTCGACAGCATTCATAAGAATCTCAACCTCGATAGGTTTTGCAATATGATCGTTCATGCCCACTGCCCTGCATCTTTCCACATCGTCGGCAAAAGCGTTAGCCGTCATTGCCACTACCGGGACAGTCTTCGCGTTGGGAATATCCAAAGCACGTATGGCGCGAGTGGTTGTGTAGCCGTCCAGCACCGGCATCTGTATATCCATAAAGATAAGGTCGTATCGATCGGGATCGGCAATAAACATATCAACGGCAATCTGACCGTTTTCGGCTTCATCGATGGTAACACCGGTATCCTCAAGCAAGGTGATAACAATCTCGCGATTAATATCAACGTCTTCAACAAGAAGCACGGTACGGCCCTGTAGATTAAGTTCCGCCTGTTCCTCCGCGCTACGGGGATGTTTTACCATGCTAAGATCGCCTTGTTTAAACGGTATCTGCACTGTAAAACAGGTTCCCATTCCAAGCGAGCTTTCCACAAAAATATCGCCGCCCATAAGTTCGACAAAATTCTTGCTTATGGGAAGCCCCAAGCCAGTACCCCCAAAGCGATTCGCCACGCCAGAGTCGGCCTGGGCAAAGGCATCGAACACCTTTTTCTGTTGATCTTCCGAAATGCCAATACCACTGTCACGTATCACAAATTCGATTATTTCCATGCCGTTACGGCAACTGACATGCCTTACGGCAAAGCGCACGGTTCCGTCTTCTGGGGTAAACTTTACAGCGTTGGATAGCAGATTTATCAAAATCTGGGAAAGACGCATTTCGTCGCCGATAAGCACTTTCGGTATGTTTTCGTCAAAATACACGGAAAAATGTAGCTTTTTCTCGACCGCACGAACCTCGACTATATTCCTGATATTGAGTATCATGGTATCAAAGACAAATGCCTCATGGGCCATCTCGAACTTCTTCGCTTCGATCTTGCTTATGTCAAGGATGTCGTTAATAACCTTCATTAACTGTTGTGACGCGCCTTCTATCTTATTGAGACAATCGTAAATGCGTTCCAAATCGACAGAGGAACGGGCAATGGTCGTCATGCCGATAACTGCGTTTAGGGGCGTGCGAATTTCGTGACTCATATTCGCAAGAAATTCGCTCTTGAAATATGACGCGGTCACTGCCTCTTCGGAAGCAAGTTGCAGTTCCATAGTTTGTTCGGCAACCAATCGCTCAAGACGTTTGCCCTCGCGCCGAATGCGATATATAAGAACCAAACTTAACACTATGACGCATGACAACAATACCAATGCGCCGATAAGCCAGGGCAGTCGCGCCTCGGCCATTCTGGCACGATGATCGAAAGCCTGGCGTTCCCAACGGGTGACTATGGCATTGGTATCTACCAATACTTGTGCATGGGAAATAATGGAACGAAGGGCTGTCTGATCTGCGTTGAATGCAAAATACGAAGCCGAGGGGTGGCTTTCGAAAACAAAATTCACATTAAAACCTGGCCGCTCAAGGTAACGGATAAGCGCCAGTAACTTTTGGGTGGGGCCCATAACAAAGTCAACATCGCCTCGGAACAGTCCATTAAAGGCATCGTTGCCACGGGCATATAGAACCGTCCCAGGATGATCGGGAAACCAAAGATTGAACATCTCGGCAGATGCGGAACCGTCAACCATGCCCACCCTGGAATGTATCACATCGCCAATTCTTATCGGCCTGGTATCGTCCCGCGAAATTAGGGAAAAGGAATCCTGCTGAAAGGGGGTATCCGCCCAGATGAATCTCCCGATCCTATCTTGCGACCACATCAGCTCGGAAAACATCAATGCCTGGCCGGTGTGCACCATTTGTTTTAGGTCGGACCATGGCACGCCAGGGGCGTTCACCACTTCAAAATGCAGGCCAGTATGCTGGCTTATTTCATGCAGAATTTCAAAAACAATACCTTCCCACTCTCTGGTCTGGTTATTAAAAAACGACACTGGATAATTGCAACATCTGGCAACAATTCTTACAGGATTGTTCGGAGTCCCGTGTGCCAGAACAAATTCCCTTTCCGCCGGGCTAAGGCGCTTGTTCAGTTGCCATCTTAAATAGTCGCGGTACCCTATGTGATACAGCCAGGAAAGTTGATACATCGCACTCGTATTCAGGGCTTTTTGCAAAACGGAAATAAAAGGTTCCAGATCGGGATCCCGTGTGGCTATGGACATGGGAATGTACATAAGAGGAAGAAAGTAGCTGATTTCCATATTGTCAAAACCAAAGGCCGCCATTGCAACACCTTTGTCAATAAAAGCATCAGCTTCCCCATCGACCATCATTTGGAAAGCGGTTCCAACATCGGGGACAAACACCGAATATGAATTCTGGGGTAGGTAGGGCACGGCCAAATCGTAAACGACGCTTTCTTCCAAAAACACATAGCGCAGGGGACGGGCCTGTGACAAAAGTTGCAAGGGTTTCTGCCCAGCCAGTCGCATAATCGTGATGGGGCGTTCGGCTATGGGGCCGGCCATAAAATGGTCATCGCGCCGCTCGTCCGTAAAAAAAAGTTCGCCGGTAAAGTCGATAGCCCCAGAGTCAAGGCCGGTAAGAAGCTCGTCCCATTTTACTATTTTCAGATCGAAGGGAATCCCGAACAGTTCGCTTAGCCAGTCGGCAAAATACGAGCTGAAACCGCCCAAGGCCCCGCCGTAGCGAAAGAAGGCTTCGGCGGAATACGTCATCGCATAGACAAAGCTGTCCCTTTGGCTTATGATTCTTTCGATTGAAGCTATTTCTTCTTCCGTTATCCCAATCACATCGTGGAAAAATATCTGTTCGAAGTGTCTGTTGTATGCTTGCACATCTGACGGCTGGTAGCACCCAAGCATAACAACTACTAGGCCCAAGGCAAAAACGAGGCGTAGCAAGGCTGTATGAATTCGGTTTATTTGCATTTGCCTAGTTTCTCATTATAACTATAGTGAAATATGGCACATTTAGCCAGAGGGTATGGAAATCATTTCCGCACGTTTCCACTCATGTTGACAAGATTCGCCAAAAATGCTAGGGTTTTAGGCATGAAGGGCCTTTGATGCCCTTATCGGGCAATAGCGCAGTTGGTTAGCGTACAAGTCTGGGGGACTTGGGGTCCCCGGTTCGAATCCGGGTTGCCCGAAAAATAATACAAATTTTGCATAAAGAACCCAGTTTTCGTGGCGAAATTCATGAAAATTGGTTTTTTTTATGGGGATGAAACGTTGTTTAATACCATAAAACGGAAAACAAACCATGAAAAAGGGCCGAATTGTCCTTTTTCATGTTCTTTTCAGGCCCGAACATACCAAAGAAACCACAAAAAACATGAAATCGGTAGGTTTCTATGGCAGATGTACCATGCGGCAAGTGGAACAAATGGGACCAATTGGCCGAAATCCAGGCTGCACAAAGGCAACGGGCGAAAAACGTCCGTGTGCGATGCACCAGATGCGGGGAAAGGTTCGTAACCAGGGAAGGCGGGGATAATCAATGCCCTATCTGCAAAATGGGCCTTGATACGGTCGTAAGGGTCAAAAATAGGAAGGACCCCGACAAAGGTCTGCCGATGAAGGAGGCGGCGAAGGCCGTACAGGTGTCCCTTAAATCGGACCCCGGATTCCACGCGGTACCATACATGACAATCGCAAGGATACTGGCGAACATCGGGAAATCGGCGAAATGGCTGTCGGATCATACGGGCCTTGAATTCCACGCAGTGCGGGCCGTGAAAAGGCATTGCAAGCAACATATAGCCATACACGGGATTCCCGTTCATAGCTTGGTTACCTTCGACGGTTACATGGATGTCCAGAGGAAGGAACTGGAAATGATGAAACCGGAGGGGGGTAACGTATGAAACGGGATTATAAAGGATACATGACCGACGTCTACAGATCGGATAGGGAGCTTGTCACCATCTGCCAGAGCGGCGAACCGGGCAGACCCGAAACGATAAAGGCTTTCCATGAATTGTGGGAAAAATACGGGGCATTACGAACCACGATGAAGCACAAGCTCAGGACTTTCTGCAAGCATAACAAGCTCCCCTATAAGGATATCCTTAAGGAATGGGACTGTTCCGCATATGAAAAGTTCGTCAACCAGATGCCGGGCATGGATCTGAAACGGGTTGAACACCATAAGAACTGGACCTTGCATATACGCCTGTACGGTTACTGGTCTTCGATGAACAGGGACATTGTGAAAGGGATGACGAATGAGATCAACAGGGAGGCAGCAATTCAAAGTTTCACTTTTTAGTCAGGATCCTCACCCAAAACGTATACAAGGAAGGCCTGCCAGTCCTCGTGAAACGCCATCCGCAGGGCCGCGCGAAGGTAGTTGAAAAACTCGTCCAGCCG
>Ga0209755_10005227_pt1 | contig 14843 bp, 30 predicted proteins | sample TergutCo191P1_FD_187301 | JGI IMG/M metagenome (GOLD analysis project Ga0209755, IMG submission 187301) | Cornitermes sp. P1 segment gut microbial communities from Petit-Saut dam, French Guiana - Co191P1 (SPAdes) (version 2) | ecosystem: Host-associated > Arthropoda: Insects > Digestive system... | reverse complement strand
GAGGTGTATTTTTATGAATCAAACAGCAAAATCCCGAGAACTCCGCGCACTGGTAGAATCTGCATTACTCGTAGCACTCGCATTCGGACTCAGCTATATCACCTTGTTCCGATTGCCTCAAGGCGGCTCCATAACCCCGCTTTCCATGTTGCCTATTTTAATGATAGGCTTGCGCCATGGACTCAAGTGGGGGCTTTTAGGTGGTATAGTCTATGCCGGGCTGCAAATATTGCAGCAAGTTGGGGCACCACCTGGCGGAACAATTGGAGCATGGGCAGCTATGCTTACGCTGGACTACATTCTGGCGTTTAGCGTTTTAGGCTTATCCGGACTCTTCAAAAATTCAAAAGACGGTATTTTATACGCGGTTCCGCTATGTCTGGGGCTACGCTATCTGTGCCACTTTATCTCAGGTGTCCTGATTTGGGGTTATTTCATCACAGGCAGCATGTCACTGGCAGATAATCTTGCATATGCGGAAGTTTGGTCATTCTCACTGGCATATAATGGCACGTACATGATTCCCGAGATTGCTTTCACAATGATAGCAGGCGTACTTCTTCACAAAAAAGCACCGATTCTGTTTAGCGGAGCGGGGAAAACAGAACAAACAGAGCAAAGCGAAGCGGCATAAAAGTAAGCACTGCAAGTCAACGCTTCTGTCGCAAATATTCTTTAGCTTTTAAAATACCTATAATGGTCTTGGCGTCTTTGAGCTGATTATTCATAACTCGCTCTACAAGCTCGTCTAAATCTATTTCCTCGACGGATAACAGCTCATTTTCGTCAAGATGCATTTCTCCCGCAGTCAGGTCAAGCGCAAGGTACAAATACAGTGTTTCTTTGCAAAAGCCGGGTGACGGATACATTGCCCCAAAGTCAACATACGTCTTTGCAGTGTATCCGGTCTCCTCGGAAAGTTCCCTCTTGGCACACTCAAACGGGTCTTCATCATTATCCAGTTTACCCGCCGGGATTTCAAGAATCTCCTCTTCCATAGGATAACGATATTGCCGCACCATAAGCACCTTGCCCTCATCTGTCAACGCAACAATCCCGACCCCACCGGGATGCTCAACCACTTCCCTTTTTGACCTATTTCCATTTTGAAGCTCAGCGATGTCTCTTCTGACATTGACGATAAGCCCCTCATATACTGTGTTAGTCTCAATCTGTTTTTCAAAAAACTTCATTCTCAAGTCTCCTCTTGTGTGATAAAAAGTATTATACACTAAGTCATGTTACAGTAGCAAATTTTTCTCTTGCATTGTTGCCCTCAAAGTAGTATAATGGCTATCGGTATTTGCGGGTGTTGCGTAATGGTAACGCTCCAGCCTTCCAAGCTGGCCACGTGGGTTCGATTCCCATCACCCGCTCCAAATCAAGAAAATCTCGAACCCCCTGTGGTTGCGGGATTTCTCTTTATTTGCAATGGTTTGCAGTTATTTTGCGTTGCAACTTATTGTTAGTGAATTACCTTCCTTAGTAAGCTGATTACATGCTTTTGCGGCGCAATTCGCTAATGAAATCGCTAATGAAATTTATTGAAAATACACGCTATTTTAGACATATACACTTTCAATTCGCTAATGAAATCCTAATGCAGTTAAACTCGCACGGTATGCGCTAACGCAATCCAACCGTTATTGATTACTCCCGGTGCTCGTATTTGACCCCACAGGGAGCCGTCCGACGCTTGCCTTTCTGAAATAACTGTTTGTATAGAATTTCTTGCTACACTACCAATTTGTCTGTGTTGGGTTCCCGCATCGGCACGAACATTAAGGGGTAGCCGCTCTGTGTTTATTCGCACTTGATATGATACAATTGTTGATTGCGGTTGTTGTGCATGGGCGGTGATATTATCAAGAGGTGACCACCCGCTCACATTTCTTGCGCCGCGACCGTCACTATCGTCTTGACCGCGCCATCGCGGGAAGTTTCTTAAATCCAAGTGGACAAAGCGTCTTTGTGGGTATATGCATATACCTCCCGCTATGCCGTGCTGTAAAAACGCGCTCTCGACTGCTCTACAAATTTTCACCAAGTCTGTGCCACTTTGCGATATGTCGGCGGCTTGACCTCGTATGTGAAACGAATTAGGCGAACCACCGCTTCGGGCATTGTGTTCCGGTGTCCTAAATCCACTGTTGACATTCAAAGGCCTATCACCGAGAAGATTTCTCACAGTCTGCAACACTTGTGGCAAGCGTGTGTCAATCAATATATTGTCAGCACCGCACCGTGATGCAAACTCCCGTGCTAGGAAATTTGGAGCAAGCCTTGTGTTGCCATTTCTCTGTCTACTAAATGTTTTAACCATCATGCTCACCGTCCTTATCGATGTGCTGTGCATCACACTTTGCCTCCGCAAAGCAATAACCGAGCGCGGTTGCGGCGGTTGCTAAAAGCGCAATAATTCGTTCTACCTCGTACTGCCCGAAAACTGCAATAGCCAAGGCGGTAATAATTACTACCGCCGCTGCCTGAAATTTTCGGCTCGAGAGTTTATCTTTCCACTTTCTTTTCATGTCAAAAACCTCCTATATTTTCGATATTTTTGTAGATAATATTTCTCTGGTGAAATTTTCGTACTCCTTTTCAGCATCTTCACAGTCCGACAAAGCTTTTTCTACCTCTCCATTTCCACCGATTTCCTTCACAGATACGGCCGTCGCCTTGTTGAGTTTAATGCTGGCAAAAAGCAGTTGCATTGATAGCAACGTTTCCTTTTGTCGCAGAGCAAACCGCTGCGTTGCCTTTTTGGATATACGCGCTTGTCCTCTTGCGAGTATGCCGCCGAAGACGGTTACTACCAAGGTTAAAGCCGTTTCAAAGCGTATGATATAGTCAAGTAATATTTCCATGTTTCATTTCTCCGTATAATGTAATTTCAATACTCTGCACTTGTGATTAGAGTGTATTCTTCTGCTGTAATCCATTTGCGGACTACCGCATTTCTCACTTGCAGTTCAGTCCACAGCCCATTATCCCAGTGGTGCTTCACGGTTTCAAATCTTGTACTCATAATCTTTCTCCTTAACTGCGTATAGGTAAATCTACATCGGTCATCATGGCGATATAATCCACGTCGGCCCTGGTTTGCAGTGTATTGTGCTCAGCGTCCGATATTTGTCGGAAAGCCAGCCAGTATCCAGGGTATACACGATCGTCTCGCATGTCCATAACTTGAATGAATTCACCGTGCTCGTATGTCTCTTCGTATTCCCCGTCGGAGAATGTGATTGGCGAGCAGTTACGGATGAAGATGGACGTGTCTATTTCCTTCTCTGAGACGTAATTCGTCCCGTTGAGTGCGAGATTATTGAGAACTGTCCCATCGGACAATTTTATTGAATGTATTTTTTCCATTTTTTTGTTATTCCTTTCATGATTTATCAGCCTATAGCGAAGCAAGGACGAACCCCACTGGAGGTCGAAGCATCGCGGCCGCTCGTAATACCAGCGTTGTTCACATAGGCGAAGCCCGTCGCCGAAATAATATCGCGCAACCAATAACTAGCTCTTACCGGATCCGTTATCAATTGTTCTTCTGGTTTGAGTCTAAACAGTGCGAATTGGCTTCGATCGATTGTAATACCGTCAAACCCAATGGCTGCTCCATTTCCTCGCGATCTAACTTGGTCGGTACCGTAAACATGTACCTCGGACATTAACTCCACCCATCTAGTCACCCACGCACCAGCAGATGCGAGACCATTGGTTACTGCGCTAGTAAGATACCAGCGAGGAGGGATTCTATTTGCTCCAAACGCGGCTTCTTGTATTTCAACCGCTCGAGCCATGTGAACTGTGTTCATTTCAGAACCAAGATACCCACCGTTGGTGGTGTTGGTTGGGTTCATCCGCGCAGAAAACAACGATTGTCTCGGTACAATAATTAGGTGGTTTTGGGTCAAACCAACTCCTAAATCGCCTGTGTGTAGCCAATAATTCATATCCGCTATAAGCCAGTCAATGCTGTTGATGGTCCAGTAGTCGCCGATGAAGAGGTCGTCGAATGTGCCTGAGCGTATTGCCTGCAACTGTTGTGGTGTTACACTTGTGCCGAGGAACTTGCCCCTATAGATGTTGCGGTGCATTTCGGGTGATACGATGAGATTGTGTCGCTTGTCTAGTTCTGCCATGTTTTCATTAACAGGGTTATGCCAATCAGGTTCTCCTTTTGTCAATTTGCGTAATTCATTCATTTATGCTACCTCCGGTTTTAGTTTAATGTCAAAAGTAATGACTGTGCTCCACTTTGCGCGGTGAAGCTAAACATAGTCTCACTTATTTTGTGCATTTCTGTATATTCCGCAAATTTTGCTATAGTTGTCACTGTCACGCTGTCGTGCGCATTAAGTTCAAAAACCGCGGGTATGCTCTTGAGGTTTTCACCACCCGCTCCGCCCATGGCTACCCCGCCCATACCCGCTGCATTTTCTGTGCTGTACAGTGTGCACACTGGGTAACGACTCAAACTATGCTCCACCATCCCTATTATCGCGGACGGCACGTTGCTTTGCAGGTCCTTTATCATCAGTAAAAGCTTAGATGCTATTTCATCGTCAAGTATGCCCCTTATAATTTCTGCCAGTGCTGCAAAGTCGCCTATGACCTGTCCGCGGTAGGATTCAAGCCAAGCCAAGAAACTCTCAAAGTGAAATGTAATATCAGCAACCCATTTGCTATAATCTGCTTGAATTCGCGGCTTGTACTCAGCAAAGAATGCATTAAACTGCGCTGTGATTACAGAAAAATCAATTTGCTGTATAAGCCCGGTTGCAATGCCGCAAAGCACAGTATTGAAGCGGGTGTCTGTGATATTAGCTTGTGTAATTGTGATTGCACCATTATTTATAAATACATCTGCAAGTGCCAGTTCATAGGTCGTTGCGTCACGTTGCAGGGGCGGCGGTGCAGGATTTAGCGCAGGAGTTCCGCGTTTTACATGGGCACGTATACTGCGCTCGCTTATGGCGTACAATCCGCTTTGCTATCCATGAGGTTATAAACTTGCCGCTTACTTCGATTTGTTCTGACCCCTGCTTATTTTCGTTTATATGCACATTTTTTATGATTCCCATTTCTGTATCCCCACGTATAGAAACAAGGCGGCGCATCGCCATTGTTTGGCACATTTATTATCAACGACGGTTCTCGCATTTCTATTTCCCACCCCGCTTCATCGCATAGCTCCAGTCCGTCAGGTTCCGGAAACTCGAAAAGTCCGAGCCATGCGGCTATTTCAGTGCGGGTTTCGTGTTCGTCGCGCCAGTGTGAGCTTGCGCAAAATAGCTGGATTGTAAATTGACCTATCACCTTATCGCGGAAGTCGTCGGCGTTTGCATATTCCGCTATGATTATTAGTCATACAATATGCTGCCGCAAACACTTTACACTTTGGGTTGCCGTCTACTACGGTTAAATGTTCGCAATATGGCTTGTTATTACCGTTGCGATTCACGTCATTCCTCCACAGTAAACAATGCCTTTATGCCTTGCTCCGCTATTTTGGTCTGGATCTCTTGCGATGAAGATGTAAATGTAGTCCGAAACTCGTCGTGACTGTATGTGTTTTTGACAAGTGGGGCGGTCGCCCAGGCTTTAAGTAACTTTTTGCACCCGATTTCGGTGTTGTTTCGGCGACAGGTAGGCTCTATAGGGCATAGACCCTCATTAGCCATGCAGTCGATACTACTCACCAAAGCTGCGAATGTTTCCGCATCAAGGCATTCCTTCCAGTGGTCTAAATTTGTTTTATTCATGGCTCTCCTCCTGCTTGCAATACCGTGCCGCACATAATCTAAGTGCTGACGGCTTGCCGGTTTTAATTCACTGCTCGGGATTATGCCCGGTGGTGTTCCCATAGTTGACTCCCCTTACATGACTTTTATTCTTCCAATTTTGCCCGGTGGTTTACACGGCAGGGTGTTGACGTTTGTGCGAAGAAAACACGAAATTTTGCAAGCGTGGTGTGCCAAAAAAGATATATTCAAGCGGAGAGCATAAACTTGAATCTTTTGTGCCAAGAATAATGGGAAATTTGAGAGGGAACGTCAACTCCCTGCCGTGTGAGCCACCGGGCGGCTCAGGTCGGTACTAGCCGAGGTTTACAAGTAAAAAGTTTGCGTTTTTGCCTTCCAGAACTGATTTTTTTTTAAGCTTCCTAAAAGTTTCAAGTTTGTCCTTATCATTCCCTGATAATGGTGTTTCGCGGCTTTCAAGTGTCTCAATTTCCGCCGAATAGTGTTCAAATGTGATTTTGTTTTGCATTGCGTGGTTTTCGAGTGCTTCTTTTAACGTGTTTGCCTCCGATAGTGTGATTTTTTTGTTTAGTTCTAACATGTTTGTGCCCTCCTTAATTTTTTAACCATACTTAATTGCTGCTGCTCTCAAATCTTCTATTGGAATTCCAAGGCTTTTGCCTAACTTGGACAACTCTGATGCGGTCATGTTTTGCGGACTGTCAAGCCTCGGGCTCATCATCCGACCGTCCTTGGCACCCAAAATCTGTGCCAGTTCGGTGTGTGTCTTTTCTTCGACAGTCACATATCCTTTGACTAACGCTTTGAGTGGCCTAAACTTTTTTTCTTCTGCAAATATCATTACTTTAGGCATTTGTCTGCTCCCTTCTCCTGTTTATTCATTGTGATATACTGCCCTCGAAAGGAGGTGCATCTTGCATGACCAAAAAACAAATTAAAGCGCTTTATATGTGTTTTAAGAAACCTCGAACTATGCAATACATTTCCGATAGACTCAAGCTGAACCTTGCTTTTAAGAACGAAGATTACATGGACTTCTTTGACAGCGAATTTCACGAACACACAATATACCGCCCTCAGCCTGATAGTAACTATCACGAATCTACGTACCAAGCCAACAAAAAAGGAATCGAGTTCATAGAAGCAAGAAATAAAGACATTTTTCGGTACTGGTTTCCGCGCTGGCTTCATTTAGTGTTTACTGCTGCTGCAATTGCTATCTCAGTAATAGCGCTGCTATGCCAATTACTATAGCTGCGATTATCCCGACAAGTATGACACACTCTACCCACCAGTATTTTGCATTGGCGTACTCTGCGTATGTCTTGAAATCCTGCTCTTCTATTGGTTTCTTTTTCATAACCCGCTCTACCTCCTAAATAATTTTAGTGTTTACTGCTATTCCTGCTTTATTTGAAAAATCCCCCTCACTGGTGTATACTCAATTTGCCTATAAAATACTAAACAGAAAGAGGGATTTTTTCATGTGCATGGATGTCGTTCTATGGGTAATTTCAGTCTCAGCGTTTGTCATGTCTCTCGCATCTTGGGTGTTGTCACTCATTCATCAACGCAGAAACTTAAAAATCAGAATTGTTCACCATTGCTCTTTTAAAAATTACTTTGCTTTTTATGTTTCATTTGAAAATTCGTCCAGAGTTCCAATCTTAATTTCTCAAATTTTCTTGATTGCTGATGACGGTTCAAAATTTGAATGCTATTTCAAACCCCGAAATGTTTACGACTTACGCAAAGAAATAAACAACATTCCTGAGCCAAGAGAAATAATCAAAAGCGTAAAGTTACCTCTGGCTCTTCCGGCTCTTGGGGGAGATAGCGGTTACGTAGCGTTTTCAAGTCAGAATATAGCTCTTCCAACGCTTTCCACTGGTGTGAATTTTCAAGTACAAACCAATAGAGGGGGTCCAATTCAATTGTCACTAGAACCAGGTCCCGCTCTGGATCTTCAGGAAGTTCTAAGGTCTTGACATCATATACAAATTTCTTTCCCATCTCCGCCGCTCTACCTCCTAAATAATTTTATTGCTTAATTCTGTTCCCGGACTCACCACTAGTGAGTCCATTGTCACGCCGAACACGTCGGCGATGCGCTTTGCTATTCCTGCTTTATTTGAAAAATCCCCCTCGCTGGTGTATACTCAATTTGCAGAACTAAATAATGCAGAGAGGAGGATTTTTTCAATGCCTAAATCTGATAAAGAACTTACTGTTGAAATCGTTTGCGCAATCTATAAGGGTTGGGGACAATCCCCAAATTCAAAGCCGCTTGAGCCGATGGCTGCCCCGGCGATTATCAAAGAGATCCACAAGACTTTAAGTGAATTAAAAGACAAAACCGGCTAAAGAATACTGATCGGCGGCGAATATTTCAAAAGGACTTCAGCAATTTCAGGAAGGAGTTTCATTTCTTCCTGGGTTGCTTTTTCCTTTGCATCAACCACCCTTTCAACCCACTCATATAGTTTATTATGCGTTTGCTCTCTGATTTCATCATAATTTTTCACACGCTCTACCTCCTAAATAATTTTATTGCTTAATTCTGTTCCCGGACTCACCACTAGTGAGTCCATTGTCACGCCGAACACGTCGGCGATGCGCTTTAGCGTCGCTACGCCCGGCATTTTTATACCAACCTCTATCTGCGCTATTACAGGCCGCGAGACACATACCCTTGCTGCAAGCTCTTCCTGAGTCATTTGTGCGCCCTCGCGCAGCTGCTTCATCTTTGTTGTATTAATCATTTCATCACCCTTTTTTATTTGCAAAATGCCCGGAGGTATGTTATAAATTAGTTACCACACTTATTTAGCTTGTAAACCCCGGGCTCTTTTGCGTCTTTGGCTGTTGCCGTGGATACAAGTATAGTTCACCCCTGGGTGATATGTCAACATTATTTTTCACCTTTTGTTGATTTTTGTTTTTTCCACAAAAATAACACCCTGCTTTTGTGCAAGGTGCATAGAAGATGAAAGGTTGTGTTTTTTATGGAGTTGCTGAGTAATGAAGACCATAAATTTTTACGGTGTATATACAAAAATCCCGTCCGCGCAGATTTGCTTGCCAAAAAATTGAGACTTACCGATGGCGAGCTGGACGTTATGATTAACAGTCTATTTGAACTCAAATATATATACGTCCACTCGAGTTCCGATAAGTCCGGATACAGACCCATTGAGATATTACAGGAAGGTAAAGCGGCGGTTGAAGCAAGAAAAAGAGAAGCCCGAAGATGGAGAATACCGCTTATTGTGTCTATCTGCGCTACACTAATAGCAGCACTGTCACTAGCATTGACATTGATAATGCAACTATGCTGAGAATAGTCGCCGCCACATAGGCTGCCTTGTATTTCACACCTATGCGATTTATATCCCTAATGTGATGGTCTAGAACCCTGTCTATATGATGTACTGTATACACTCTATTTCCGTTGATTTTTAGTGCGCGTGGCTCACTTCCGGAGAAAATTGAGGGCATTTCCTCCACTTCCACTACCGGCGCACTACTTAGGGGTATCCTTAGCTTTTCGAGTTCTTTTCGGGTTGCTGTTACTTGTCGGCGAAATTCCTCCGCTCCAACAATTTTCAGAGTGATTGTTTTATCTTTGTTTTCCATGTCATCGTTCCTCCTGTTTATTGTGTTTTGAAAGGTTGTGTTTTTATGCTTGAAAGGTTCTGGAGGGAATATGCTCAGATTGTGTTCCTGCACGAATACGGCACTGTTTGCAAAAGGCGTGCAGACAAAATCATACTTGCCTTGAATCTGTTGGCAGTTGTGTTTGCAACCGTGGGAATTTCCGGATTTGTTGCATACTTGTCGCTTTGGCCGTTATGGGCTTTAATCATCTTGCTTACGCAGATACTATCAGCATTAAAAGCCCCATTCATGATTGCTGAAAAAAGTATCGCTTTTAAGTATTATCTTGCAGAACATAAGTCGCTGCTGACGTGCATGGAGCTGGAGTGGGATAAAATGAATTACGATAATAACCCGGTCAGTGACGACGAAATAAACGAATTGATATGCGGGTTCAAAATCAAAAATGAGTCTTTGCGTCAACGCTACTTAGAAATTTTTTTGTTGTCAGAAAGCAAAAAATTACTTACAAAAGCCGATACTAAAACGGATTTATACTTAGAGAGAGTTCACCCTACAAGAAAGGAGCAATCAAATGCTTACAAACAACAAACCAACTAGCCCCCCACCAAAACCACCAAGAGAGCCGCGAGGACAACCAACAAAGCCAACCCCAGCCCCACCGCCACCACCGCCAAAACCCGCACCTTAAACTTTGCCTCCGCCGTTTGCCTTTTATACCAAATTTGCCACCATTCATACCAAGCTACATATGATTTTTCTACTTTGTTCAGTGGTCGTTTGGTCTTTAGAGGAGGTGACGGCATAGGGCGTGTAGGTTTTTCCGGTAGGTTGCACATAGACCAAAAAATGCCATGCCTGATGCCTATGTATACATGTGTCGTTATGCCTATCGCAAACACAAAAAAAATAGCTAAGATGCCTAAATCTGCTCCCACGTCTTCGTTCCTCCTGTTTATTGTTTTTTGAAAGGTTGTGTTTTTTATGAAAAATGATACTCTTGATAATTTGCTAAAGGCAGAAAAGTCCTTCAAGGCTAATATGAGAAAAGCTGTTGAGTTAGAGGGAATTGCCGGCCAGCGCAAGGTCGCCAGCGAAAATGCAGTGATTGAAACAAATCAGCAATTCAAGGATCTCCATAACAGAATGGATATTCAAGAGCGAAAACAAGACAAGTCTGCCTTATTTTTAAGGGTAACCGCAATTATTACTATAATTCTTGCGACTCTTGCCGTTATTGGAACCGCAATACAAATAATATTGTCTGTAGGATTACGTTAAGCGCGACTAGACTGAGAGCTGCAATTTGCAGTCTTCGGAGTGTTTTATCATCGTCCATTTAGATTAGTTCCCCCTTTTTAGTATAGGGTTATTATAGTTCACCAATTGGTGAAAGTCAATAGAGAGGATTTTACTATGAATTTTTTTGAACGAATAACACACCTCATCAATTTAAAAGGTGTAACAAGACACAAGTTACTTACGGATCTAAAAATAAACCACAACGCATTTGCTAAATGGAGCAATCCCGAAAGCTACCCCGATGCGAAGAACTTAGCCAAAATTGCCGATTATTTTGATGTGTCGGTTGACTATTTGCTTGGGCGCGAAAAAGCCGGTAACAATATACCGCTTAATGAATTTCAAATCGCTGTTCTCGCAGAAACCGCAGACATCAATGACGAAAACGTGCAAGAAAAATTCTTGCAAAACGCAAAGCATTTCAAAGATCTCATATCAAAATAATGATGAGTAGGACAAACAGATGTTGACAAAATACGAAAAAATGCTTGACTGTGTATGCGAAAGCGAAGTGAAGTATATCTCAACTGATTGCGATATAGTGCCGTCGCACTCAATAACTATTGACGGGTACTATGGCATATATTTTAACGAAGCATATTTCAAAACTAAGGAAAAGCGTTATGTGGCTCTCGCCCACGAGAAAGCCCACTGTGATACGGGTACGCTATATAGCATCAACGCGCCCAAGATAGTTAAGTTGTACTGTGAAGCTAAAGCATGGCGGCGCACGATAGGCGATATAGTGCCACTTGATGAGTTAATCGAAGTTATGCCATCTTGCGTTTACTGTGGCGAACTTGATATATATGAGCTTGCGGATAAGTTTGAGGTCACTCCCGAGTTCATGCAGAGAGCTATTGCGCATTATCAAAATGCCAATTATTTATGAAAGTCGCTCGCTTCTGCGTGATTGACTTTTAAGCGGGTTTGTGATAAAACTCTTTTCATAGTGATGTTCGGAAAAAATGGCAATGGAGGTTTTACTATGTTACAGGAAAATAGGCTTTTGTACGAAGAAATTGAAAGATTGCCGCTTGAAAAAGTTGGCAAAGCCCTGTCTTATGTCCGCTATCTTGAAAAAGAGACGGATGATGAACTCTTTTTAAGTTTAGACGAGGAAAAGGAGTTGCACGACCTTCGATTATCAGATGATTTTGTAAGCTCTGCTGATTTGCTCGCAAAGATACAGGGGTTGCCAAATGATTAAGTATCATAAGCAGGCTGAAAAGTTTATATTATCACAGAATAAACACACCGCATTGCGTTTGTACACTGCAATTAAGAACTTGCCTTTAGGCGATGTTAAACGCTTGCAAGGGAAAAAGAGTCCACCGCTCTATCGCCTGAGAGTAGGCGATTTCAGAGTTGTTTTCTGCACTGAGAACAACATAACCACAGTCTTAAAAATTGACAATCGCGGTGATGTTTATAAGTAATGCACAAGAAAAGCCGCCCTTGCGGACGGCGAAAAAGATACTGGAGGGTTTATTGTGGATTGGATTAACGAACATGTAAATTTTTTCGTTGCGTCGGGAGCGTTGGCGACGACAGCGTCTATTGTCTGGCTTTCTTTACAGGTTCTGATAACTCAGAAGAGGTTTACAAAACAATCGCAAGAAAAAGAGAGGGACAATGACTATCAGCGCAAAAAATGCGCCTGCGACATGGCTCGGTTTTTTGCAGACGAAATTGTTCCGCTTACCACTGTAGTCCGAAGTGTAGTTACTGCGTCAAGTTCAGAAGCCTATAAAAAACTTTTGGATGTTTTCCCTTCAAATAAGCTGAAAAGATTTGACAAACAGGAACTGGATCTCTTGCTCTCAGCCTCCGCCTGTGACGAAAGCTTTATACGAAAAACATTGCTAGAAATCGACCCTAATATTTTATTTTCAGCGAATCTCGCCACTTGTGTAAGTGGCACCGACCGCATAGCAATGTGTGATTTCTTCTCGGGGATTAAAGATGAAAAAATGAAAGCAGCTATACTTATCGCCGACTATACAACTGTACACACCAACTTGCTTAATAAGCTTGAATGGTTTTCTATGGTGTTCCAGTATGGTATAGCCGATGAAGATGTCGTTTATCAGTCTCTTCACCAAATGTTTTTGTCTACAGTTAATCTTGTGTATTATCGCATTGCATCTATAAATGTTTATGCCCCTGACAAGTTCTATACAAATATTATCTGGTTATACAATCACTGGCAAGATAAGTTGCAATCAGACCAAGAAGAGCAACTAAAAAGAGAAAGAGAAGCTCACGCCCCTCTTCGCGAAGTAAAGCCGGTGCAATAAACCGCCTTTCAAATATTAAAAAGCGGTTTACAGTCAATTATTTTTTATCCTTGTTGTTGTTTTCTTCGTTTTTCTCTGCTTCGTATCTACGCTCCAACTCTTCCCTTACTGCTCTGCTAGGGTTTATGTCTTCAACAAACTGAGCCCACATAATAACACAACCTTTCTATTCTTCACTATGCTGATAACTTATATCATATGTTTCGGAAGATTGCAAGAAAAACTTTAGTTACACCAGTTCTCTTCTACCTTCATAATACTCCATACGCAGAGCTATTGCAAGAAAAACTTTATTAAATGAGGTGATTCTATGAAAATACCGAAAGCGCGGAAACTGCCCAGCGGAAACTGGTTTATACAACTCAAGCTTGGCGGTGAAAGTTATTCTATCACAGAGCGCACAGAAAAGGCTTGCAAAAATAAAGCCCGAACTATAAAAGCTGAACACATCTCAGGGGAAAAAGAGAAGCAGTTCGCAAAAGGCTCTGATAAAACTTTACAGCAAGCAATTGATGCATACATAAAATCACGGGATAACATACTATCGCCATCTACCATCAGAGGTTACGACGCAATACGCAACAACAGATTTCAAGATTTGATGGACGTAAAGCTCAAGGATATAACGGACTGGCAAAATATTTGCAACAAAGAATCTGAATCTATCAAACCAAAATATTTAGCAAACTCATGGGGCTTAATAAAATCAGTATTAAAATTTCACAGCATCGACCCACCTAATATTACATTACCCCAAGTGGTGAAAAGTAAAAAAGCTTGGATCGAGCCGGAATACCTCGGTAATTTTCTCCAAGCTATCAGGGGCACACCATACGAAACACTTATTCTTTTGGCTTTGCACGGTCTTAGGCGCTCTGAAATCCTTGCAATAGATGAAAGCAAAATAGACTTTAGTGCCTCCACCATAATTGTAAGCGGTGCCGTGGTAAATGACAGGACTCATAAGCTCGTTTCAAAAGACACAAACAAAAATGCCTCCTCGCAAAGAGTTGTGCCGATAATGATACCTCGCTTAAATCAGCTCTTGCGTGAACCGATACCAACGTGTTATCCTAATACAATCGCAAACCATGTGAATAAGGCGTGCGTAAAAATAAATATACCGCCTGTCAGCACGCAAGGTTTACGGCGCAGCTTTGCTTCGTTATGCTATCACCTGAAATTTTCCGAGCGCGAGACAATGGCTCTGGGTGGATGGTCGGACGCAAACGTAATGAGAAATATCTATATTGAGTTAGCCCAAAGAGACAAAGAAAAGGCTGTAAATAAGATGAGCCAATTTTTCACCGACTTAGACTTTGAAGAAGCTGAGCGCACAAAAACCGCTTAAATTCGCTAACGAAAACGCTAACGACATCAAAAAGTTCCATAATTGCAATGGTTTTAGCGCATATCGAGTGGGTTCGATTCCCATCACCCGCTCCAGTGCAGATGTTGTTATAGGATTTCATATCCGTGTGACAACATCTTGCTTTATGTACTGAACTTAATTACATCAAAGCCACCCGTAGCGGTGGCATAGGAGTAGATTATGAGTAAAAAAATTGTATTGGCGTATTCAGGAGGGCTTGATACCACGGCTATTATTCCATGGCTCAAAGAAAATTATGAAGGCTGTGAAATTATTGCAGTTTGTGTAAACGCAGGACAGTGCAAAGACCCCGCCGCTGTTGAGACACGGGCGTTAAAAACAGGGGCAGATATTGCGCTTGTTTTAGATGTTGCCGAAGAATTTTTAACTGATTATATTTTCCCGATGGTTAAGGCAAACGCTGTCTACGAGGGGAAATATCTGCTTGGCACCTCGGCGGCACGTCCGCTAATCGCAAAA
>Ga0209755_10005226_pt1 | contig 14848 bp, 10 predicted proteins | sample TergutCo191P1_FD_187301 | JGI IMG/M metagenome (GOLD analysis project Ga0209755, IMG submission 187301) | Cornitermes sp. P1 segment gut microbial communities from Petit-Saut dam, French Guiana - Co191P1 (SPAdes) (version 2) | ecosystem: Host-associated > Arthropoda: Insects > Digestive system... | reverse complement strand
AGGACCTGTGGAAAGTTTTTATTCATATTTTTCATATTTTGCTTCTAAATGTTTCTATGTTTTCTTTTATGTTATGTTTCAGATATTTGTTTTATATTTTATATATGTAACCAAGAATTTTATTAAAGGTTTGGTAGAAATTTTTAAAGTGCGGCAGGGTTCCATACCCAAATTAAATTGGGAAACAGTGCTTTAATACAATCTTAAAGTGTTCAGCTAGTTTAGAATGTGTTTTTACACCACTTTTTTTATACACTTAACATGAAAATAACATTTCTGGAATTGCAAAACAACTGCCCCTTTGGTTCACTATTACAAAAATAAGTTTCACAGAAATTCCTGCAAATCTATAATTAACAATAGAATTTTTGACTTTCCCAAAGTAAGGACTTTAATGTTCGTTCACAATGTTTGATACTTGAACTTAGTTAGCTCTGTAGATCAAAGAGCAAGTAGGTTTCTTGATCATTCAGAAAATGTAACTTGTATGGAATTTGATATTTTCACTTTGTTTACTCATTTCTGTGACGGTGAGATACAGCTTTTAAGAAGTATGCGTTTAGATTCATTGAATATATTCCATTGTATCTGGTGATTCAATTAACAAAAGATAAAAAGGTAAAGTTGTCCTTTTCCACGTCAAGAAGGCACATAGGTGGAGTAGAGGTGTGGCTATACATGTTCTTAACCTTGACACTAGTTGGAAGTGGGTGGTTAACTTTGTGCCCCTCCTGCTTTACCCCAGAAAGAAGCTGGTGCCCACTGAATAGGAGGTTGGGTGGGCTCCAAAGCTGGTGTGGATGTTTGGGTAAGAGAAAAATCTTGTCCTTCTCCTGGGATTCATATCCTGGACCATCTGGCCCATAACCTATTTGCTATAATGACGGTGCTACTCTAGTACCAGTGAAATTAATAATGGATATTGTAATTAAATATCATGAGTTAGAATTAACAATTTGTTGATTTTTGTATTGTTTATGTAATGTGCTCTTCTGAAATAGCAAATTTGTGTATTTAGAAGTATGATATATGTCTTGCATCAAATTTAATGCCATTGTAAACTGAAACACTATGAAAATATCTTTTGGTACACCTGCCTGAAATTGTTAAAGTTATTGTATCCCCAGATATTTGTTTATAAATGGAATGTAGTCACATCTATACACAAAAGTGTACATAAAGGAGCGATGAAGTGGAGTCATGGTAAAAACGGGGAATTACGAGCACAAATTGTAAAGTATTCTTCTCTAATGCTTACATTTCTAGTCCTGCATGTCTGTTAGCATTATTATTGATAGGTAAAGCAATCCCATTACAGGCCTGGACAGGCCCTGAAAGTTCCAGGAGGCTGAGGCTCCCAGATGTCAAAACAGTTGACACATGAAGGTGGTAAGGTTGTCAGCCCTACGCACCGACTGCCTTTACCCCCCAGGAAATATTCCTGGTACTCATTTCTGTTAGAGGCTGAGTCAACCCCAGTTCTATAGTGTGGCTGGCAGGATTATGTCAATGAAAAATTCCAATGAAACTATTGGGAATCGAACCTGCAACATTCTGGTTTGTAGCGCAGTGCCTCAACCAACTGCACCACCACATACTCCCATTATTATTGATATTTCATTTTATTTTTTTAAAGAAATTGTACGTAAGACAGTTAAGAACCGATTTTGTCTACATGAAATTTCTCACATGTCAAATTTTCACATCACCACCATGTTGCAACTGTTGACTCACAAAATGATCTTTCGTATATAATACAGTGCATAGGTATGTTGACTGATCTGTTTTTGTACCAGATTTCTGGTGTCATTATTTGTAACCATGAAAATGAAAGTTAAAGAAAATTTTTGAATTTTTGCTATGTTGCCATTTTACATTCTACTACACATACCTTAAATTAACTGGAACTACTTTCACTCCCACCTTGCAAGTCCAACGTATTGTTAATATTGCATGTTGGGAATTGGGATGGCCTTCAGTGGCATGAATTTTATATCACGTTTTATAAAAATTAACTGGTTTAAACGTTTTCAACTTTTAATTAGGGAGACAATGTACAACCTCATACCCATACTTTTTTCATCAACTATTTGTGGTTTATTTTGAAAAAGGTCAGTATTTCAGAGTATATCATTTAAAAGTAGGATGACTAGTGAATAATGGATTGAAAAGTGTATGAGATAATGTCCTAATATGTGCATGGACATACTGAGGAAAATCATGGCAAGATTTGTTATGATACCCAGATTGTTGATAACATTTATTGTATTTGTCTGAATTATGTGGCAAACTGATATGTTAGTTAATAGGTGGTAGCATTCTAATACCTTTAAAATCTATGGAATCCTGTTATTGATTCATAGTTATGTATTTTTATATGTACTGAGTGGATAAAAGTTATGAAACTGAATCTGGTGAGGCAGACAGATATAAAATATGTGAGTGAACAAGATGTTAGTTACCTGCCAAGATATCCCACCGCATGGGGTGGAGTGCAGCTAATTATCCCAAAATGGTGTGAAAGTGCTTACTTTTAAATGTCTTGAAATTAGTAAATAAAAAACAATTTTTGTAAAATTAAAATTGAAACTCTTGATTAGAAGGCCCTGTATATGGAACAGAATACATAACAGCATAAATTGCCTCGGTTTTAGAAATCTGATTTTCACTGAGAGCTGTAAGTTTCTTTAATCTGTTTGTTGAAAGTGGAATAAATAAACAGTATACATTTTGAGCTGTATTTGATTTCCATTTTGGTTCTGGATTCTGCTCATTGTACACAGCGAGACATGCTAGTATTGGATTTAATATTGCCGTCTATGCAAGAATGTATTAAAGTTCTTCATCTGCAGCCCCAGCAGTTCAGGCTTCATACAATTTTGAGAAACTTATGCTTTTTGATACATACGTTTATGATATACATTAATGATAAAATGACACACTTTCCAGAAAGTGGCTTCAGAATTCATATGTGCTAGGTGACTTGCTGTCATTAGTATGTATTGTGACTGATTTGTATTACACACAGTCCTTGTTTTTGCTTTAGTTCCCCCTTGCTAGTGTACACCACATAATTTATGCCCTCTCATTTTTAGTTTTAATGCCCCTGGGCTGGCTGTGCTCTATTATGCTAAACCTCACCAATCCATTATTTCTTACAAGAAAGTCATTTTTTATTTATGCCCACATTTTCAAGACTAGAGTGTAAAACAACGGCTTGGTGTATGTGGTGAGGATGCACTTATTTAGACACAGTGGGGTACCAATCAGAAATGGTTTGAAACTGGTTGATAACTGCAGATAGTGTAGTAATTAGATTAAGAGATGGATATTTCTCCATTCCTAATTAGGATGTGCAGCTGTGATAATGTGTGTTCTGGAAATTACAATTGAATTGCATTTCCTTAGTCATGATTGGTACCTAAATAGTGGCAGGCCTGTTGCATATGTAATGTTATATGTTGCAATCACAGGGTATAAAGGCTAAGTGCCATCCATATTACAAAAGTGAATTTTATGTAACACTATTTAGAGAGTGCAAAATTAAATGTAACTACCTGTGCTAATTTTTGGCGCAATTGAATCGTACATTCCTTATGTAACATATTTATTGTGCATGTTTGTGGGTACTTACAAAGTACAACTTTAAAACTTTGTAGCCCAGTTCCATTTCCTGTGCATTTTAAACTGTTCTAGCACTGCTACTCATTTAGCATGTGGATTGGGTGGGGGATGCAGTCATGTTTGAAATGGTGGGGCATCTCCAACAGTTAAGTAGCAAGGGTTAATGGCACATTTGCCACCACTGGAACACATGGATTGTACAGTATGTTACAGGAACATTAAGTTCTTTTGATGAGAGTTGTTGGTACTTAGATGCTTTGAGACAGGTCACTGCTTTTTTAAATGAGCCCTCAAGCACCTTTTTTAATTCTCTTCTTTTGTTTCCTTGAGTGGCCTGGCCATGGAATGTGTTCCATGTATATAAGGGATATATATATATCTCTCATGTGGCCTCACCTACTTTTCTGTTGTTTTTGTTTTTATTGATGGTACCAGATTCTGCATTGGTTGTGGCTGATGGCATATATTGAGACTGCTAAGAGAATATTTCTTTTGACAATACTCCATGGAATCCTCAGATGACCATATAATTCCTCTTACCAACTGATGTGCAGTGTTTTCACCTATTTTAGCTCCTCAGGTTTTGATTTTCTTATTGGTTGAAGCTGAGTTGGGCCTAAGAGGATGAGAGGATGAAGTGTGCCATTTCATGTATGATTTATGTAGTCTCAGGATGCAGGTTGCCAGTGGCTGCTTCTGCTCCATAAACAGCATATTTTTTTGGTCTATAATAGCAACATTGCAGCATTGTGGAAAGGTGGAGGTAAAGTTGGATGTGGGGTTGGTGACCAAGTACCAGGTGAACATGATGATTACAGTATGGTTGTTTGAATTTTTGGAGGTAAATGTACTTTTATTTCTTAGCATTTTGAATTTGTTGGTTTGTTTAGAAGTGCTTAAGGCGCCTTTGGAGACATGTTGAATTGTAATGTCATTGATGTATAGTCTACTTCAATTAGTGCATGACTGAGGAGGTGAATTGTGCAGTTGGAGGTTGAACTGATTCTTACAGATGTGTGCCCTCAAAAATGTTACTGGAAGAGAAGAATATAATTCCTTAAGCTATCTGTCGTTTGATGTATTCGCAAAATACGCCCAATGAGACTGGGCAGCGTGAATCTACAACGGTCTAAGGCACCAGTAGTATCACAGTATCAGCACAGCTTTACCTTCAACCATAGACCATGACCCTTTTGTCGTGATATCTGAATATCTCTGATTCCTGGCAACACCTACATGACGTCATCTAACATCACATTCCTGAGTTGCAGAAGGTTGCCACTAGAGGCTTGAGAATCAGATAGGGAAGCAACATGGTGCTTAATTGTTATTCTGTACGGCGTTGTCGCAGAATCCGTTATTTACTTTGAAACAGTTTAATTTCTTGTTTGTGAGTATTTCCTTGTTGCTAAATATACATATACTACAAGTATCGAAAATTTCGCACTTGCTGAAAATTATATGTGTATTTAATACGAACTGCTCTGTCAGGCTGTCATTTGGTACCCACAATATAGAACAGTTAATTTCAGGAATGAAATGTTCAGCTGTAAATTTTCTTGCAAAATTTTGGGTTTTCCGTAGCCAAATTGGCTGTATAAATATGTTGTAAGGAGGATGTGAAGTTTTTTTTTGTTTTGTTTTCGTAACTTCTTGAAATTTAGGTTTATCGAAATGTGAGGTTAATTGGATTGTGTTTCGGTCTGTATATCTCTTGTCTTATGTCATGACCACCACTGACACAGACTGGTGTTTGAAATGTGTATTCATTTTAATTTCTTGTTGACAGAATAAGTATACATTTTCATTTAACATTTTTAGGACAGCAGAAATCTCAGGTGTGCCACTGCCCATTAACGTTTTTGTTCTTATAAAAAACCATTTAGAGTTTATATATGTTAAACTGTTACTGTGTCCGTTATAACAAGTTCATGTGGCCTTTATATTTGAACAAAATTTCCGGGAATAGAATGTTACAGCAAGGTGACCGTTTACCTGGGAGAGTTGAATTTGTTGCTATTTAAGCCGTTAGCCGTAAATAAGCCCCAAGCTTGGTAACACATTGGGGAATATGCCCAGGATAAGTTATTTGGGGTTAGTAACTGTAAGTAATCCCAGATTCAGAAATGGTTGAGATTACGTTGTAAATGTGCCTTCTAGTCTTTCATCTAGGTTAGTAGAACACCCGTAAGAAAATTGCTGGTACGATCATGTGTAAAACTTTGTGAATTTTAGTGGCATGTTGTCTATGTATGAATTTTAAATACATGTTCAGTCAAATAAAATGACGGAGCTTATGTTTTGTCACCAGAGCGTAGTGGCTTTATTGCATATAAACCCTGCATCAGTTACTACATTTCATGAAGCTATGGTGCTGACATCAGTGATGAAAGGTACTCTCTGTAGTATGTGGATGTTATGTGATAAATTTGCTATGAGTGTCAGCAGTGGATACCAGCAATTCTATCTTTCTAATAAATAGTGCATTAGCATTACATATCTTATCCTCAATTAAAATATATGTTGTAAAATTTGAATATTAAAAGTAAGAAAGTAGGGAGAGTGTTACTTGAGTTGTGTTTTTTGTATTTCTTGTTACTTGTTGAGTCACATGATGTATTGCATAAGAAGTCCACTTCTTCTCTTGTTGAGGTAGTTCACGCTATTTCATACTGCTGAATATAGTGACATTAGATGTGTTGTGCTGCTATTCTTGTAAGTATTGGATGAAAGCACAGTTATAGACCATGTATTTAGTCTTAGTATGAATTAAATTTCTGTGTACTGTGTTAAAGTGATGTTATTTGTTATGTTTGGTGTTTTTATGCAAGTGACAATGAGGCAACAAATAATATGCATAAAAAACGCAACATAGGAACACAAATGACATTTTTATGTATGATTGTTGCTCATTTGCATGTTGTATAACATTTTATTTTAATCTAAGTTAATTTATGTGTTGCTCCCACAGTAGATTTAGAAAGATATTTACATGATGATGACAGCTACTTCTGAAGCAATGTAGCAAAGTTATGGTATAAAGTAACATCTGCATACTAATTTTATTACAAACAAGCCAACTGCTTGCAATCAAATAAGTGTATGTTGCACAGAACAAACGATATCAGAATCTACATACGAGTTGTATTTTACTGATTGCTTGGTTAAAAAAAATATGAAAAATTTGTTTTCAGTTCCTGCAACCATGTTTTCAAAAAAAAAGAAGAAGCCACAGATTTCTCCTCCAACAAACTTTGAACACCGAGTTCATACTGGCTTTGATAAGCGTGAGGGACGTTATGTTGGTCTTCCTCTGCAGTGGGCAAGCATTGTTGGAAACAATCAAATCCTGAAGAGTACAAATCGTCCATTGCCATTAGTAGATCCATCAGAAATCACACCAACAGAAATTTTGGATTTGAAGGTAAAGTGAAAATAAGATAACTAGCAATGGGGAATGCAAGACTTTAGGTTTTTACAGTAGTTTTGCTGAAGGTTCAAGTTTTCGATTGTGATGCTGTGTCTTTGGATGACATTTTCTAGGATCTTTGCCTTTATTTTCAAGGTTAAGCAGTCCTGGACTGCTTGGACCTCAGCCTTTGCCTGTTGGTGCAGCATCAGTTTACAGAAGACTCGAATCTTCGATCATAATGAAGTAGAGAAGAAATTGTATTAGGATCTGAAGCTAAGAATGTAACTGTGTGGACTAGATTTAGCTTATTGAGGCCTGGGTGTAGTGGCAGACTTCAGCACACGGTTCCAGCTTCTGCAAAAGCTGGGGACTTGCTTGACCATCTGAGTGATGGTTGGCTTCAAACAAAAGGCTGTACTCAGTTTTGTTTATTTAGAAATGCAACATGAGTTCTGGAGTATGGTTTAAATGACAGAACTGCTTTCAGTTAGGTGAATGTAAGCTGTTTCATTTATAATTATAAATTTGTGCTGCTCTTGGCCAGACTATAGTCAGAGGAGACCCAAGGCTTAATGGCATCCCAAAAACATCAAATGTCGCACGCTCGAATTCATTACGGTCATCAAGTCCACCAAGGTTACGAAGGGACTACAGATCCAATGCAAATGTTCCACCTGCTGTTCCTGAAGGCGAGGTGATAAGCATGCCATCACATCAGTATCCTAGTAATCGGCGTGACCCTCGAGATTCTGCCTATGTGAGTAGAATATTTTTGTGTGCCTGAGAAGCATTTGTACAACTTTACACAAAATGCAGTTTGGGTGGTAGTATATTTATGTTTTATGTATATTGGAAATAAGAATTTACATTTGAAGTAGGCATAAATGGAATTCATAAATAATGTTGATGCATACTGCAGAAAACTGTGATGTAAATATTTGTGACCCAATTTTTGTTTTATAGTAACTGTACAGTTTTGTATTAAATCACCTTTCATTTTTCATTTTTACTGTAAAGTGTGGAATATAATCTTTATGAGAGGTACAAAATATGTTTGATGAATAACAAACTAGCATGAGTATACATGCCATTGTGGGCCAAAACAGTACTTTAGTCTGCTAGGCTTGGATTTTTCTCATTTGGAAAGAGTTTTAACAATTAACCCTTTAACGCTGAATGGCCACTAAAGTGGCCGCACAGTGAGCCCTTTAAATAGCCAAACAACCACTAAAATGGTTGCAAACAGTGTATCGAAGTTTGGAGGAATTTTGTTCACTCCTATTCGGTTAACTACTGTGGATAGCTATGCATCTGGACTGTTAAAGGTCAGGCTTTCATTCAAGCGCCAGAATGTACCCCCTCCACCTCTTAAACCCTTCCGCAAACACTGATATATATGTCGACACTTTTCGTAACTGCATCTTTTTCCCAGCTGACTAATACGGTTCTGACACGCTTGTTTTCACTGTCGCTTGCTCTGGGGTTCACTGTGGGTTGAAATATCAACGCTGACCTATAAAGCAAACTCTAGTTTTTGACCAGAAGGGTTGTCAGTGGCATACTATACCCACATAATTAAGACAAAATCAGTGTTCAAAAATCGGAGATATCCAGAAAGCTCGATGTTTACAGCTACAGAAGGGCCCACAGACATGCCTCTTGTAGTGCTGGGGTACGGGGTTGTGGGTTAGTAAAATCCAACATACAGCTGTCAATCTAGTAATATCGTCTTCGTCACCCTCGAATAGCTGGAAATTCATACGCAGTTACATCGTAGCTTTAGATCTGTTGTGCTGTCACTGTAGAAGATGTTCATATTTAAATCCTGAAGTGTGCCAGTCCTGCAGAGGAGTATAAACAAGGCAGATTGTTGTAGGTGTCTATTGCAATGGCCAGGAAAAAAATAACGCTTGACGAGGTAGCTATCAGTGAAATTCTGGTTGCTGACACCGACTGTGAATCAGGTTCTGAGGCTAGCGATTTTGAAAACAATTTTGAAGAGGAGGAAGAAGAAGAGGGTCAAAAACAACAGCAAACCTCAGCAAAAATCGAAATACAGGCTGCAACGAGTGTTGGATTACCAACCTGGGGACCGTCTCAAGGAAGGAACACAAATATTCATTGAGGCTCCACACATCAACAAAGACAGCTCACCACTGTCTGTGTTGATGTTTTCATCTGCTGGTTGAACAGACCAACGTGTACTACCAGCAGCACTTAGACAGATAAGCCGGACCTAGCTGCCGACTGCCTGACATTACGTTGCCAAACATGATGACTTTTTCTTGCCTTAGCTATGCAGATGGACACTAATTGAAAGACATGCTACATGGCTTCTGGTCGAGATTTAGACAGCTACACAATCCGTTGTACAGCGAGACTATGGCACAAGACAGATGTTTACACATACTGCATTTTCTGCATTTTGCAGACAATTCACAGAGACGTGCCAAAGGCGAAGAATATGACCGACTATGGAAACTAAGGACTGTCTTTGACAAGCTGAATGTGGCTTATGCTAAATTCTATTACCCCCTCGGAGCATTTGGTAGTGGATGAGGTAATTGTAAAATTCAAGGGAAGGTTTATCTTCAGGCAGTACATTCCAAAGTAAAGAAAATGTTTTGGTATCAAAATTTACAAACTCTGCCATGAATCAGGGTATACGTATGACATGAGAGTGTACTTGGGTAGAGACTCGCACTCTGCCACTGACAAGATGACTGCAACACACACAACTGTTAGACATTTGACTAGCATAGTTAAAGACTTAGGACACAAAATATTTATGGACAATTTCTTTTCATCCCCAAGACTTTTTGATGATTAGGACAGACGTGAAATAAATTCTTGCGGGACAGTGCAACCCAACAGAAGAGACATGCCCAGTGACTTTGGACCAAAACAACTGAAATTGAAGAGGGATAATGTAAGGGTGAGGACTTGGGGAGGTTTGACCGCATTAGTTTGGAAGGACAGATGATAAGTTTACATGCTGACTAACATGGACCCACCACCAGCAGAAGGAAATTTTTGTGACGACAGCAACCGCCCCATGAAACCTCACATCGTGGAACGGTACATCCGGCACATGGGTTACGTTGAAAATTCTGATCGTATGGCTAACAGCTACTCGATGAGTCGATCTACCTTCAAGTGGACCATGAAGTTATTTTTCCACCTTGTGGACCTAACAGTACTCAACAGTTGGATACTGTTATCTTCATGTGGGACTAAATATACCCACCGAGATTTCAGGCTCCTTCTCTTGAGGAATTTGATTGAGGAAGCTGGAAAGAGCCAAGATTGCCCCACCCCCAGATTGGTTGGAAGACCGAGTGCAGCTGCAACAAGTGTTTTGCGACTCGAGAGTCATCATAACAAACACTGGCCAGCGAAATCTTCAATCCATCGCCACTGCCGTCTTTGTTCTTCTTGCAGCCAAAGAAAGCGCACAGTCTATAAGTGCGCCAGATGTGACGTGGGCGTGTGTGTGGTGCCTTGTTTCAAGGAATATCACACAAATATAAATTTGTAAATCACCCTCATTGTGAATAATGTGTGTCATGATAAAACAGTGATCCAAGGTGCCGTAGACCTTCTGCAGCAACCAGAATTATGTGAGTAATAAACTATTTACACCACATTTTATATAATGCATGTAATTCACAGGCCTAAATTTATTATAAAAATACGTGAACATTTTTTTCTGGATTAATTCATAAGCAGACAGCAAAATTTTATTTCATTAAATTTGAAGCAAAAGTCTACGAGTGGTCCCCCCCCCAAGAGTAAGCATTAAAATTTAAAATCCCCAGTAAAAAATTCCGGCAGGCAGTGTTGCTCGGAGGGATTTAATTCCGGCATCAAAGGGTTAACTATTCTCTGCATGGGGCTGTGTTCAGTAGTTAAGGCCAGCTGTCTTGATTAACCTTTAGACGCCTAATGTCAACTATAGTTGACGTACTGCACTGCTAACCTCCAAAGTTGCATTTTATATATTTATTCAACAAATATAGGTACTGAATATTTAAACATAGTGTATACTCTCCATTTTTTCCTCTTCAAAATGCAGTTTGTTTCATAATTCTAACTTGTTTGGTTCCTGTGTTATTCACATTTTATATGCAGGGTGTGCTAAAATTAAAAAGTAATTCCGACGCCAAAAGGTTAATGAAAATAAGTGTTTGTGAAATTAAAAAAAAAGTTTCTGAAAACCTACATGCATGAGCAAGTATAAGAAGTACTGTTCATTCATATTCATATCAGGTGAAGTCAGGCATTCGAGATGGGTCTCCAGGAGACTGGAATCATGGTCATGAAGTGAGGCCACCCATGGGTCCACCAGGACAGGAAATGGTTGATTACAGAAGTCTGCCTCCTTACCATCAGAGTCACATAGTTAATGGCAGTCTGCCTCAACAGGTAAGGAACTGGACTTTATGAATAGAGGTGTGTATGCTTAGTATGCAAACAGCATCTGAATTATTAAATTATTTGCTTTTGTCTTGTTCATTTAACTACTAGTTAGAACGAATGCACATTGATATTATTTAGTGTCATGTTTGGAAGGAGTGAACACCTGTGTCCTTAGGAATCTGCAAGAACTGTTTTCATCAGAAATTTATTAGTGAATATTTGTGTAGTAGCTTATCACCTTATTCAGCTGTAGGTGTCAGTTTTGTAGTAAAATATGATACGAACATCATGCCATTGCTGGTGCTTTTTAGTTGTGTTTACAAAGCAGTTGCAAAAAAGTGGCAAGATTTGGAGTAGAGGTAATGTATCATGGTGTGGTTTATATTTTGCATCTAAGAATAGTGATACATTTAGTTAAACAACATATTGTTTGGAATCCACATTGTTAAAGTTTCTTGCATGAATTTTTTTTTTAATAATACTGTTAGTGTTTGTGGTACACTTGTATGTTTAAAATAATTTACTAGATATGGTCAGAATTCCCTTGAGGTGTTTCAAATTACAGACTCCTCACAACAATATTGGCCCACCTGTCTCAGAAGGTCCAGGCCCATACAGTATGGGACCAGCATACCCAAATATGAGACCCCATCTTCAGACAACCTCTGTAACCCCTGTACCAAATTCTACAGCCCCAGGTTCACAGCCTGCCCAACTGCAACGCCCAATGTCTCAACTTGTGCATCAAGTTTCACACAACATCAACAAGGTGTGTATCTCCATTGCTTTCCCCACCAATGAGACCACTATTTTCAGTTTTAACACCTGAATGAAAATGTAGTGTTACAAAGTATGGATTAAACTCATGTGACCATTGAATCTGTTGGTTAAGTTGCAAATCAAGGAAATCAAATTCATTATTCTCCTAAAGGAGAAGTTGGATGATATTCCTGTTTTTCCTCACTGTGTTTGTTGTTGCTGCTACTGCCAACATTGTGGGCATTGTTGTCATTTTGTTTGTACGTAAAGGGTACATGAAAGGGACTGTTTTATAACTGATACGTATGAAAGAGATGGATATGTGAAAGATGAGCGGTATGTTCATAAAATGTGGTATCTTAAAATGTGGACCTTTAGGTTGTGTGTTGCCACCTGGTTGAACATATTGCATGTATAAATTCTGATGTGCTTCACAATTTATATATTTTTAGGCAATGGTTTTGCCTGTGACTTTATCCCAGCCCATGGCCTAATGGTCCCTCTGTTAATGTACTTTCAGTATCTTGCCTTTTTTCCAATATTGTATGGAAGAGTTTGGAACAGGAACCACGTGACATTATTGTGTTGCAGCCTGTAGCAGGGATGGGAGGAGACCACCCCCGTGCTGCAGCCCACTCATTGCCAGATCAGAATCAGAATGTAAATGTAAAGCCAGCAACTTCAGTAGCATCTGTTGTTACTGCGGCTGGTCAGGCCGTAGCCAGCAAGCAGCACCATGAACAACAAAGACTTACACACGAGCAAGTATGTTTGACATGATGCTTGTCTTGATTGATGGAGGCAGGAGTACTGAATAATTCAAGATATAAATAGTAAATGTTTTTGTATTGCTATTATTATTCCATCCACTTGTCTAAACACTGAAGATCAGGTTTTCTAAGGATATGAAACATGTGAAGGCGCAGAACTTAAAGTGCCTGAAAGTAAAATGTGCAGAATAACATTTAGATACGATGTAAGACATTTCAGAATCAGAAACTCAGTGAGTTATGTGGGCCAGCAAGTCTTATTAGGATATTGAAATATATGTGGATACAGCATGTTGGGTCATGTGAATAGGAGGGAGGGAAACAAGTAGTGCTTACAGAGTTTTGGTGAAGTGTACTTTTGGGCAGTGTATTGGTGTGTTTTAGGGCTTTGTATTAATGGTGTATTGAAACATCATAAATAAAAGGGGTGTTATGAAGTAGACTGGATTTGAATATCTGGTAGTGGCCTCTTGTGACCATTGTAGAGAGCCTTTTGGTTGCACTATTTGCTGGACCTAACTCTGCATCCTGAAAAAAGTGTAAACTTGTTGTTCCTTCTTCTTTGCCTCTTCAGATTCTTAACTGTATAGTCTGTGGGTAGTCCCATCATTGCTCCTTGCTGTCTTGATCTGCTACCAGTGTCAGCCTTCTTTGTGTCTGCACAATTATCTTGGTTTTGTATTGCGTGAGGTTGAGAATGTTTATGATCGTGTGAGGAACTCAACTGTTAAGTACTGCTGCTTTGTAGAGTTAGTAGCTGAAATTTACTTTTTGTAATACACATTTACTATAAAATTAATTTTTGTTGCAGTTTCGTGCTGCTCTGCAAATGGTGGTCAGCCCAGGTGACCCACGTGAGAATTTGGAACAGTTTATGAAAATAGGAGAAGGGTCTACAGGTACTGTTTGTATTGCTGTTGATCGTACCACAGGAAGACAGGTTGCAGTAAAGAAGATGGATTTACGTAAGCAGCAGCGGCGAGAGCTCTTGTTTAATGAGGTATGATGCCAGAAAGTTTCTTTCATGTCTAATCTTGACTGTGATTTTGTGTTATACTGTTTCGTTTGATTTCTTTAAGTGTCCTGTGTCAGTAGACTATTTGTTGTGCATCTGAGGTATTTAGACTGTAATTCAATAACATTGTGCAGCTGTTTAGTTTATCATATCATACACTTGACGGTTTACATAAACATTCATTTTTTTAACACCAGTCTTCCCTGGCAAGAAGGCCAGTTGAGTTACTGTGAGGCACAGTGAAACATGATCACAGTTGACAAATATGAATTAATGGGTGAGTGTGCATTAAAAAATTGGATAATTCATGGTCTCACAATTGGAAGCCCAATCTTTTTTGTCCCAAGTGCTTGGAATTTATGAGGTTTAATGTAGTGCTTTTTTGTGTTCTAACATGCATGATTATATGTCTCAGAACGTGTAGTGTTTAACATATGGTTATTGACATGAGGTATATTCATGTGCAGTCACATCTCTCGGTGTACACCTCAGTATGAATTCTTGTGTCACATTAGGGCTTAACTTTACAGTGTTCTGGGTAAAAAGCCTGCCTTCCTATGGCAGATTTTCAGTATCAATGAGACTTGTGTTGTTAATGCGTTACTTAGGTAATATAAATTTATAATATGACAATAAAATGGAGTTTATCTTCTTACAATAAAACGAACTAGATGCACTAATTTCTCAAATAAATTTTTTGAATAAAACTACATGTTTACTACAGGTCCTCTGTCCATCATCAGGAGTTTTTCACTGTACACACAACAATGATATATGTCATACAGGTTTGCTTACAACTTGTGTATACGTCATACAGGTTTGCTGACAGCTTGTGAGCTGTCAGCAAAC
>Ga0209755_10005225_pt1 | contig 14848 bp, 13 predicted proteins | sample TergutCo191P1_FD_187301 | JGI IMG/M metagenome (GOLD analysis project Ga0209755, IMG submission 187301) | Cornitermes sp. P1 segment gut microbial communities from Petit-Saut dam, French Guiana - Co191P1 (SPAdes) (version 2) | ecosystem: Host-associated > Arthropoda: Insects > Digestive system... | reverse complement strand
GTATTATTCGTCTCAGTTTAACGCTCTGGAATTAAACGGTACATATTACCGTATGCCCACTGCCGTACAAATGCAAAATATGATTGACAGATCTCAAAAGCGGATTAAATTCTCGATAAAAGCGTTTCAAGGCTTGACTCACGCGTTAGAAAAAAGTCAATACAAATTATTAGCGTATGAATTTAAAAAAGCGCTTGAGCCTTTACTGATCGATAATTTACTATTGTGCGTGTTATTTCAATTTCCCGAAAGTTTTCATTACGAAAAAGACGAACGAGTATACCTTGACACACTCTTACAGGAAGTTTCCGACATACCTGTTATCGTTGAAATGCGCAACACAAAATGGCAGAACGATAATGTATATACCGCATTTAAAGAACGTAACATTGGCTGGTGCATAACCGACAATCCAAACCTAAAAAACCTTATGAAACTTGACTACGTTTGCACAAGCGATACCGCCTACATCCGCTTTCACGGCAGAAACGCGCAAATGTGGTATAATGGTGATAATGTTACGCGCTACGATTATTTATACACCGACAGCGAACTGCAGGAATTTGTTGAGCCAATTCAGCAATTACTTCATCGCGCGAAAATCGTGCAATTATTTTTTAACAACCACGCGAAATCGCAGGCTGTTGTGAACGCTAAGAAATTGGAGCTGTTGTTGAGGGATTCTTGAGATTTACCGCATAGACAAAATATACCGCTTTAATTAACATAATATTATGATTAATAATCATGTAAAATACTTTAAAACCGCTGTATTTCCCGTAAAAGGTATTATGATTATTGCTCACGGCTTGAATACTAACCCTTCGAAAATGGGTGATAATAATACTGACGGCACGCTTGTTAAATTGTTTTTGGATGAAGGTTATCATGTCTATCGTGTTATACTGCCGGGGCACGGAGGATCAATTGAAGAAATGCGAAATATAAATTCACGGGACTGGATTAATTCGGCGCTCTTGCAATACAGAGAAGCGGCGGAAATCGCTCGTGAAAATAATATCCCTATTTATCTTAGCGCGTTTTCACTTGGCGCGCTTGTTTATTATAATTTAATTAATAATGAAGATGTTGAATTTAGAAGAACGATACTTTTCGCGCCTGCTATCGCGGTAAAAAGAATTACCCGTACCGGTATCATTACATCAGACATTTTTCTTTCTGATAACGCAATAATTAAAAGCAGAGCGCCGATTGAATACCGCGCTCAAAAAGGCGTATCTATTTCAGCGTACAGAGCCCTTTTTGAATTAGAAGATGATTTATACAAAAATAACTTCGTTAATTGCAATATCCCTTCGCTTGTTTTTATTGATCCCAAGGATGAATTAATTAGTATTTATAAATTAAATAAACTAATTTCAAATTTTAACCTCTCAAATTGGAATATTGTTACCGTTTCAGGCGCAGGCGCTGAAATTACGCCGAATTATCATCATTTGATAATCGATAATAAATGCGTATCGCGTTTAACATGGAATAGTATCCATGAAAGAATTGTAAATTTTTTAGACGAATTATGAATGTCCGCTCTACAATAAATTAAAATCCGCTTCAAAAATAAGCCGCCTTTCTATCTCTGTTTCATCAGTATAACGAATAACAAGTTTGGGCTGTGAAGGTAAAAATATTTTCTTCCACAGCTTTGTTTCTTTAATAACTTCTGTTGAAATAATTTTTTCTTTAGAAATAAAAATCGATTTTTCTTTAAGCGGATCTTTTTCCGCGTTACGTGTAAAATTGTCTATCCAGCTATACTGCGGGAAATGATGAAAATGAAAACCTCCCGAAGTTTGAATCACAAGCCCCCAGCCTTCCCATCTTTTATTATCAAATTCCTGCCAGCCTGAAATATATTTCCCTAAACTACGGGATAAAATTTTTTCGCCGGATTTTTCCTCAAACTCCTTCCAGAAATCATCCGCTGTTTTTTCGGTTTTTTTTGTAAATAACAATTTATTTTCCTGCCATTCTCTATGAAATTTGATTTTTTCTGTTCACAGCTCACTGTTCTCTGTTCATTGATCTCGTAACAACAACATCAATCCCTTCATTTTTCCAATTTGAAATTACAATGTCACCGGTATTTACAGGAAGCGATACTTTCAATTTGTAAATGTCGTTTAACAAAGCCGGAATTTTTTCCCGCAGACACGGAGAAGTAGTTTTAACAGGAATACGCCTGATAAATCTGTCAATTTCTGATTTTTTATTTTCTGATGTTTCGTCCTGAAACAGCGTATCATGATTTAACTGCGCGGTAGCCGTAACAACGCGTTTTGGCGCGCGAATTTCTTCCAGCGCGTAAACCGCTCCGCGCGGACAGCGGTTGCCTTTTACATCGATATTCTCATCATCAAAAAGAGTTCCCTGTGTTTCGTCATTAACTTCGAGAGAACAGCCGATTGGGCAGACTATACAAGTTAGGTTTCTCAAAACTCCTCCTGTTTGTACGCGCTGTCAAACACGCGTACAAATAATTTCACCTGATACTAAATTCCAAAATCGAATCGGAATTTATTTCCAAATCTTTAAAATCATTCGGACATAATTTAAAATTGATCATCTCCGAAGGCTGAATGTGACGCTCTTTTTTCGCGCGAATAACATTGTTGTCGAGCTTTACTTCCAGAACGGCATCGCTTTTTACAATCATGGAACGCATATAAATATGATTTTCGCGATCGGGAGCGACGCGGGTCGGATTCACATAACGCACATGAGAACCTGCTTTGACGCGAATCTGCGTATCGGGGCGTTCGCCTTTTAACCAGCGCGCGGCGTAATTTCCGGCGCGTCGGCTTTCTTCGCAGACCCAATCTACAAGATCGTGAACGTGTAAAACATTCCCGCAGGCAAAAACGCCGTTAACATTTGTCATTAAAAACGAATCGACATCGGGACCGTTCGTAGCGGAATTTAATTTAACGTTCGCCGCCTGCGACAATTCGTTTTCTGGAACAAGCCCGACTGACAACAGCACGGTATCGCAGTCAATGCGAAAACTCTGTCCGTGCGCGAGAACGCCGTTTTCCATCGGCGTAACTTCGATTCCTTCAACGCGATCGTTGCCGAAGATTCCCGTTGTCTGCATCGATAAATAAAGCGGAATATCAAAATCGCGCAGACATTGAACGATATTACGCGTTAGTCCTGCCGGATACGGCATGATTTCTACAACCGCCTTTACTTTGCAGCCGACCCAGCTCATTCTCCGCGCCATGATCAATCCGATATCACCGGAACCGATGACAACAACTTCTTTGCCCGGAATGTATCCTTCAATATTGACGAGGCGCTGCGCTAACCCTGCCGTAAAGATCCCCGCTGGTCTTGATCCCGGAATACGGACATTGCCGCGGTTTCGCTCTCTGCATCCCATGGCGAGTAACAGAACGCCGCATTTAATTCTCATTACGCCGTTAGGTGATATGCAATTTAATTCTTTGTAGGAAGCAGATGACAGGGAGTAGGGAGCAGAAGAAGAAAGGTTTGACGCTGAAAAGTTTATTACAGTTGTGTTAAGATAAACCGCGATTTTGGATTTTGTTACGCGCTCAATGAAACGTTCGGCGAATTCGGGACCTGTCAGTTCCTCTTTGAATTCATGCAAACCAAAACCATTGTGAATGCACTGCATTAAAATTCCGCCGAGGTGATCTTCCCTCTCAATGATCGCGCAGGAAAAACCTTCTGCGTCAAGTTCAAGAGCGGCTGTCATACCGGCGGCTCCTCCTCCGATTACTACAGCGTCGTATTGAAGTTCTTTCATAACGCTAACCTCATTTTTATGTAACGGAAAATAAACTTATTAAAATAAATCATCATAGTTCACCTTCTAAAAGGCGGCTTTTTCCGCCGTGTTTTGTTATTTCATTCCATGAAAGTCCTGTTTCTCTCATTATGATTTTGATTATCTTGTAGGTGCAAAAACCGCCCTGACATCTTCCCATTTGCGCGCGCGTAAAATATTTTATTCCGTCTAATGTTGTGTGTCCTAGTTTTATCGCCTGAATAATTTCGGCTTCGCTTACATTTTCACACCTGCAAACCATATTACCCCACGCGTAATCTTTCGCGATTAGATTATCGTGTTCAATTAAGCTTAATTCTCTCGCGATTGGACGGTTTTCAACATAAGGATTCCAACCGGGTTTTTCTGTCAGCTTTAAGCCTAATTCGAGTAAAATATTTTTTACATATTCGCCGATTGCGGGAGACGCTGTAAGCCCCGGACTTTGAATACCCGCTACCTGCACAAATGCGGGAACTTTTTTTGACGCTTCAATATAAAAATCCTCGTCAAGACACGGACGCAATCCGGCAAAATTCGTGATAACATCATTATGACTAAGAGACGGTATCATGGTTTTTCCTGAAACAATTATTTGATCAAGACTTTTCGTTGTGGTTGAAAAATCATTTTTATCATCGGTATTATCGGCGGTAGGACCGACAAGCGCTGTTCCTTCGACTGTCGGAATAACCAACATTCCTTTTGATACAGAAGACGGAACGGGAAACACAACCCGTGACGGACATGCTTTTGTAAGGCGATCCATTAAAAAATACTCGCCCTTTCTCGCGGTTATTTTAAAATTTTCAGCGCCGAATATTTTAGACACTTCATCGGCGAAAAGCCCCGCGGAATTTATCACATAACGCGCTGTGACTTCTCTTCCGTCTTCGGCGCGGATATTCCAAACGCCGCCGTTATGCGCATTACCGCTGTCATCTTCACTGTTATTATCCGCGCCGTTTTTATCTGATACTCGTTTTGCTTCACTCACTTTAAAATTTGTTTTTAATTCCACGCCGTTCTTTTGCGCGGATTCAACCAGAGCAAAAACAAAACGATACGGTTCGATAATTCCGCCGCCAGGCGCGTACAAACCGCCGATAACATCAGCGGACAGTTTAGGCTCAATCTCAAGCATCCTGTTACGCGAACATAATTCGATTCCTAAACAATCGTTCTCGACTCCCTGAAGATACAAATGTTCTACCGCTTTCATTTCTTCTTCATGCGTCGCCGCGACAATAATACCGCATCTCTTAAAAGGAAAATTCAATTCACGGCGCAGTTGATCAAACATCATATTGCCCTGAATTTCCAAACGCGTTTTTAAATATTTTTTATTATGATGAAATCCGCCGTGAATAATCCCCGAGTTTGCCTTAGAAGTTCCGAACGAAACATCAGCGGCTTTTTCAAGAATCACAGTCCTAATCGAATACGCCGAAAGCCGGCGGGCGATGTTCGCTCCGGATACTCCGCAGCCAATTATTGCAACATCAAATATCATAATTAACCTCAATCATGCGCTGTTGAACAGCAGTGCAATAAAATCGAAAATGAAACACGGTTTCATTAATTATTATATGGTCTAATGCGAGTAAATACTATATAATTATTTTCATGAAACAAATAAGAAAGAGACTTTTTATCGATATAAAAGCAAGCGCGAAAGAACGGGAAAAAATCATCTATCTCGCTCTGGAAAATGAGTGTAATACGCTTGTTTTTTCTTTAAATGATAATTATTTTAAAAACGATAACAAAAAGCAAAAATACACGAAATTGATCAAAAATTACGTTTTAAACATCGAGGCGGGCGGGCGCGATTTGCCGCTTTTAATGCCGAAACAGCTTTTCCTTCTTCATCGTGATTTATTCCGCATGGAACAGGGCAGGCGGAAAGCCGATCATCATTTTTGCCCGACCAATCCGCAGACAATAGCAGCCATCACAGAAAAAGCGAATATTCTGCTGGCGGATGTTCTGTATAAAATAACAGCGCCGCGCATTTTCCATATGCTTCCCGATAAAGACAACGAAAACACATGGTGCGCTTGTCCTGCCTGCCGCGCTTTCAGTCCTGCCGAACAATATCTGATAGCCGTTAACACTGTCGCTGATGTACTTGCAACACTCGACAACGAAGCTAAAATTTTTTATGTTGATTTTGATACGGAACCTGACGCGGAAGGCATCTCGCCCAGATCGAATATGGTAATTAGCGAAAGAATTTAAATGTGATTATTGAGTCTATGGCAGCTGCCTGAAAAAATTGAAATTCAAATCAGCATGATATAATTTTTTTAGATATTAATTCCGCAAATTTCGTAACCTGCCCCCATAAATAAGCATATGGGGGATGTCTGATTTTTTACAAATTACAACAGTGAGAATGTTACGGTTACGCCGACAAATACAATGGCAACAGTCGCCGCAAGAGTAATCAGCAGGTTAAACGAAGGACCTGTAGTATCCTTTAACGGATCGCCGACAGTATCGCCGATAACAGCGGCTTTGTGGCAATCGCTTCCCTTCCCGCCGTGTTTGCCGCTTTCAATATATTTCTTCGCGTTATCCCACGCGCCGCCTGATGTCAGCATAAATACCGCCATAGCGAAGCCGGTTACAATAAGACCTGTTAAAAAACCGATAACTCCTGCCGGACCAAAAATGAGTCCTACTACAACCGGAGAAATAATCGCAAGCAAAGATGGCCAGATCATTTCTTTCTGAGCGCCTCTTGTGCAAATGTCAACGCAAGTCGCGTAATCTGGAATCGCGGTTCCTTCCATCAAGCCGGGTATTTCTTTAAACTGACGTCTAACCTCTTTTACAATATTTTGCGCGGCGCGGTGCACCGCTCTGACTGTAAGCGCCGCAAACATAAATGTTAACGCCACCCCGAAAAATAATCCGACAAGAACAACAGGATTTTTAATTACATCTAAAAAAAGTTCGCCGTTTACAAGCATTTTCATTTTATCAGGATCATTTATTGCGGCTTTTAATATTGTTGTTTCCGCTACATTTTTATACGAGACTAAAAGAGCGAGAGCTGTAAACGCGGTTGAGCCGATAGCAAAACCTTTTCCTGTCGCCGCGGTTGTATTTCCAAGCGAATCAAGAGCGTCTGTTCTTGCCCGGACTTCCTTCGGAAGTTTCGCCATTTCCGCGATACCGCCCGCGTTATCTGCAACAGGACCGAAAGCGTCGGTTGCGAGAGTGATTCCAAGAGTGGCAAGCATACCAACAGCGGCGATACCGATGCCGTAAAGACCTGTGTAAAAATTCGCAACTCCGTCATTGATAATAAAACATCCTACAACCGAAATAGCGATCGTCAGAACAGGCCAAGTCGCCGATTTCAACCCCAGAGATAAACCGCCAATCATCATTGTAGCTGTTCCTGTTTCACTCGACTCAGCAAGTTCGCGCGTTGGTTTATAATGATCGGAAGTATAATATTCCGTGAAGAAGCCGAGAATGACTCCGGAAGCAATTCCGATAATGATCGCGTAAAAAATTCCCCACGCGTTTTGCGTCATCGCTCCGCCTTCCATCTTCGCGACAAAAAGAGTCAGAGGCAGCGCGATTACCGCCGAGAGTCCAGCGGCAAGCCATGTGCCAAGATGCAGAGAACGCAGAAGGTTTGATTGAGTTGCCTTCTCTTTTGTGCGGACAAAGAATGTGCCGATGATAGAAGTAAGAATACCGACAACAGCCATCAGTATCGGAAGCAAAAGACCCGCTGATTCATAACCTGCGGCAAAACCAAGCGCAAATGTCGCGACTATCGCGTTACTGTAAGATTCATAAAGATCCGCGCCCATTCCGGCAACATCGCCGACATTATCGCCGACGTTATCAGCGATAACAGCGGGATTTCTGGGATCATCCTCGGGGATGCCGGCTTCGACTTTACCGACAAGATCCGCGCCTACATCGGCGGCTTTTGTAAAGATACCTCCGCCGACACGGGCAAACATCGCCATTGAAGCAACACCCATTCCGAAACAAATCATTGTCTGCGCGATTGTCGCAGTATCAGCGTGAAATACATGAACTAAAACTAAATACCATGCCGTTACGTCAAGAAGACCAAGACCCGCGACAGTAAAACCCATTACAGTTCCGGATGAAAAAGCGACGCGGAGTCCGCGGTTAAGCCCCTGCTGAGCAGCGTTCGTTGTGCGCGAATTGGCAATCGTCGCAACTTTCATTCCGATAAAACCGGAAAGACCTGTAAAGAAACCGCCTATTATAAACGCGAACGGAACAAATGGACTGACTAATCCCTGTCCTTTCCCCAAAAAAACCGGAATGAAAGCAAGCATACTCAATACAACAAACATAATCGCAAAAAACCATGTAATAGTTGTGTATTGGCGTCTTAAATAAGCTCCTGCGCCTGTACGAATAGCGCCTGCAATTTGTTCCATAGCGTCGTTGCCCTTAGGATATCTAAATACTTTTAACCCCTGAATTAAAGCAAAACCAAGCGCAATAACTGCGCCTATAATACCTAACCAAAAAAATTGCTCAATCACATTATTCTCCTTGAATTTATTTCATCACATTGGATTTATTTCATCACAAAATCGCGAATAATGTCAATAAGGTGACGGTCACAGGGACAGTCACCAAAAATTTGCCTTCAATATATTTACAAAACAATTTATTTCCGTTATATTTAAGCTAATCGAGTCTATAAAATGGCGTAAGCTGTTTTTTATAGAAGGCGCTTGTGCGGCGCTTATATATTAAAGTAGAAGGAGAGAAGATTTAATGAAAAAAAGTTTAATGATTCTGCTGGCAATCACATTGTTAGCAGGCGGGTTAGTGTTCGTCAGCTGCGCTGACAACGGAGATTTAGATGTATTAGAAGGCAGCGGAAGAGCCGCGGAGACATTTTCAGCCAATAAAACCGGATCGAAAAACGGTTGGGTTATGAGTATTGGAAGGATAAGGGTACAGGCAACATGACTGTTAACGACAATGGCACATTCAACGCCAGTTGGAGTAACATCGGCAATATCCTTTTCCGCACAGGCAAAAAATTCAATTCGAGCCAGACTCACAATCAGATTGGTAACATCTCCATCACCTACAGCGCTTCTTTCACCCCAGGCGGAAACTCTTACTTATGCGTTTATGGCTGGTCAAAGAATCCCTTAGTTGAGTATTACATCGTAGAGAGCTATGGAACCTACGATCCTCGCACGGCTTCAGGCGCGACAAAAAAGAAATCATGGAACGGATACGATCTCTTTGAAACAACAAGAACAAATCAGCCGTCAATCGAAGGAACAAAGACATTCAAACAATACTGGGCGGTTCGTCAGTCAAAACGAACAAGCGGAACAATTGATGTAACCGGCGTTTTCAACGCATGGTACAACAACAGCATGAGCCTCGGCAACATGTACGAAGTATCTCTTTGTCTGGAAGGATGGCAGAGCAATGGCAGCGGCAGTATTAGCAGCTATACGCTTAAATACGGCAATACCACACTTGGCGGCACCAGTTCTTCTTCGTCTTCATCAAGTTCATCGTCATCAAGCAGCAGCTCAAGTAGTAGCTCTAGCAGCTCCACAACATCAAGCGGCGCGACAAGAGTAGAATGTGAAAGCATGACAAAGGGCGGTCAGTATACAGGCAACATCAGCTCCCCGTTCAACGGAGTTCGCCTCTATGCGAACAATGACAAAGTTTCCTACAGCCAGTATTTCTCGAACAACAAACACACCTTCACATTGCGCGGCTCGTCAACATCCAGCTCAACAGCTCAGGTACAGCTTAAGATCGGCGGCACATCTTATGGTACGTTCAGCTTTGGCGGAACCGGCGTAGCGACTCCGAGCATCACCGCAACACATAACAAAGGCGGCGGAAGCGCGACAATAGAACTCATTTGTATAAATGACAATGGAAATTGGGATGCGAACCTTGACTATCTGGAAATTAAAGCTGCGAATTAATGAACGCTTAACCTGATCATTAGAAGCCTGACCCAAGCGGTCAGGCTTTTTTATTGTCTTTTTTATTTGCGGGTATGTTTTTTCCATGTTATAATTTTTTTTATGAACGCGAATTTTTATTCCCTCGGCGCTGCCGAAGAAGTTACAGGTTCCAAACATGTTCTTGAAGTTGACGGATTGAGTTATCTGATCGATTGCGGCGCATTTCAGGGCTCAAGAGCGGAAGCTGATCGTAAAAACAGAGACTTCGGCATTGCGGAAGATCGAATTGAGAGCGTAATTTTAACGCACGGTCATCTTGATCACTGCGGTCTTTTGCCGCTTTTGGCAAAGCGCGGCTACAACGGAAATGTCTACGCGACACCGGCTTCCAGAGATATCGCAAGCCTTATAATGATGGACTCCGCGAATATACAGGCGCGCGACGCTGTATATTTGAAACAACAAGCGCAAAAAAAGGGAGAAAAATTCGATTGGACACCGCTCTTTACTGAACAGGACGCGATAAAAGCTGTCAGTCAGACAGTCGGAGTTTCGTATAACAGACCGATAATGATCAGCGACGGAGTAACTCTCGAATTTTACGACGCGGGACACATTTTAGGTTCCGCGCTTGCTTCGATAAAAATAAAAAAAGGCAGTGAAGAACTGAATATTCTTGCCACGGGTGATCTTGGCAGAAAAGGAAAGCCGATTATCCGCGATCCCGCAATTCCCGAAACTGCGCCGGATTACATCATCCTTGAAAGCACTTACGGCGACAGACTGCACGACTCCGCGGATGACGCGATTAAAAAACTTGCCGAAATTGCGAGACGCACAGTAGAAAGAAAGGGGAAAATTTTAATTCCGTCATTCGCGATTGAACGCACACAGGAGCTTGTTTTTTATTTTCATTTGTTGGTTGACGAGGGAACAATTCCGGAAGTGCCGATTTTTGTCGATTCTCCGATGGCGACTAACGCAACTACAATTTTTCAGGTGCACCCCGAATGTTACGGCGAAGAAATAAAAAACGCGTTTATTAAACATCATAAAAATCCTTTTGGTTTTAACAGTCTTCACTTTACAACAAGCGTTCAGGAATCAAAAGATTTGAACGATCGCAAAGGTCCGCTTATAATAATATCCGCTGACGGAATGTGCGAAGCGGGACGCATTCAGCATCATCTGATGCATAACATTCAGGATTCAAACACAACGATAATGACAGTCGGCTACATGGCGGAAAATACGCTCGGACGCCGTATCCGTAACCGCGAAAAAGAAGTAAAAATCCACGGTGACTGGTACAAGGTAAACGCAAAAGTGGAAGAAATAAACGCTTTCAGCGCTCACGCGGATTACAAAGAAACGCTGGAATGGTTAAAACAGGTAGATACTTCGAAATTAAAAGGAATTTTCCTGGTTCACGGCGAAAAAAAATCCCAAAACTTTTTGAAGAAGTATCTTGAAGAAAACGGTTATCCGAATGTCGAGATAATAAAATACGGTAAAACGTATCAACTGAATTGAATTTTATTTCGTAAAAATGATGGAACATTTTGCGTCATCAGGCGAAGTTTTTGAGTGGCTTTCTCATTTCATCAATATGGAGAGGGGACAAAAACCAAAAAACTTTCGTCTTGACAGAATGAAAACGCTTATAGAACTTGCAGGGCATCCCGAGAAATGCGCGCCGTCGATTCATGTCGCCGGATCTAAAGGAAAAGGCTCTGTCACAGGAATGTTAGCCGCCATATTAACCGGCGCCGGTTACCGCGTCGCGCGTTATATGTCACCTCACGTAATTGATATCCGCGAACGCCTTTGTATAGGAAACTCATACTTTGATGAAGAGATATATGTTTCCGCCGGCAATGAACTGCGCAACATTACAGAGGCTTTGCTTCCTTACACGGTAAAATCATGGCCTACCATAGCATCTCTCTTTGACTCATCAGAGCCCAGCGGCAGTGAACCGACATTCTGGGAATTGATAACGCTCCTTTTTTTCCTTTGCGCCCGCCTCGCAAAATGCGACGTAATGGTGGTGGAAACAGGCATGGGCGGAAGACTCGATTCGACCAATGTGCTCGATCCTCTTGTCAGTGTGATAACTATAATTGAATTGGAACATACAAACGTTTTAGGAAACACGATAGCGTCAATCTCAAAGGAAAAAGCGGGAATAGTTAAAAGAAACAAGCCGCTTATTCTTGCAAAACAATGCAAGGAAGCTCTTGAAGTATTCATGAAAAGAACAAAAAGAAAAAACAGCCAATTAATATATTTACCTGACATAGCAGAGATATCGGACATAAAAGTAACAGAAACAGGAACAGAATTTTCTTTAAAAATAAAAGATATTCCGTTTCAAACATCTGACCCTTCAAAAGAAAATCTCAGCGCCTGTGAATCTCTGTCAATCCCCATCCCCGGAAAAGTCCAGGCGGAAAACGCCGCTCTCGCCATTACCGCGATAAATACCGCTTTTCCGCAAATCGACAGGGATGTTATACGCAACGGACTTGCGGCTTTGAACATTCCGGGGCGTTTTGAAAAAATAAGCGAAGATCCTCTCTTTATTATTGACGGCGCGCATACTCCCGAAAGTTTATCACTGTGCATTGAAACATTCTGCTCTCTTTACGGAGAAGGCGGTATCCTGCTCTTCGGCTGCGCTGCGGATAAAGACGTATCGGCAATGGCAAAAATAGCGCACTCTCATTTCGCGAAAATAATCATCACCACACCTGGAACTTTTAAAAAAAGCAAACCCGAAAACATGTACAAAGCATTCGCGAAAATAGCAGAACAGGATAAAACCCATCTTGTAAGAAAAACAAGCGAAGCGGTTAAACAAGCAATTGTATTCGCGGGAAGTTATTTTGATAAAACTTCTCACAAAAGCGCGTCAAACCAGCTGTTCACGGCGCAAAGAACGCAAAAAGAAGAAGAAAAATTTCTTCCAATTTTGGGAACAGGATCGTTCTATCTGGTATCGGAGATTAGGAAAGTTATTCTAAAATTGTAAAATCAGAAATTTCAACAATTATACTTCCTTCTCCAATTTTAGCAATCCAGGTATTATCGCCAATGTATTTATAAGTATAAACACCATATCTTAAATACTCCGGGAAATTATATTGTTCGTAATATTTTACTTCAAAATCTATTTTTTGATTTTTTTCCAGTGTTTTAAGTGTTTCCTCGTTCCATGTTAGGAATTTTTCATATATCGCGGAAATACCTCCGAATGATTTAATCCAATCACCAGCAGATTTATTACGATTTTCTATCTTTAAATTACGTTCTTCTTCAGTCATATTACCAAAATTTGAAATATATTCTTCAGTATCAAGCATTTCAATTTCAGTTACAAAATCGTCTATTATTGTAACTTTTGCTAAATAATCAGCAGGTGGATAACTAGTCATTGTAAATTTCTCAATAAAAGAATATTTATTGATACTTTGTTCCTGCCAGACTAATGCTCTACTATTTAACAAATTAATATTAGGAGTTGTAGGCTGTGGTGAAAGAACAGCATTTGAACTGTTGATATCCGGTTCAATAGCATTACATGATAAGACAATAAACAATGCCATAATTAAAATAATGAATTTACTCATTTTAAGCCTCCAAATAATATATTAGTTTTCCAAGATAACTAATAATAATATAATAAAAAATCTGAAGCATGACCATAATATTATAGAAAATTTTAGAAATTTAACAAAAATTAGTTTACAAATTAAAAGAATAAGTGTATATTCAGTAGTATCTAACTCAAATTTTTAGGAGAATTGAAATGAAGAAACAAATTATATTTAGCATTGTTTTGTTAATTATTTTTTTGGTTTTTTCTGCCTGTGATAATACAATAAAAGGCAGCGATATTTTGACATCTTTTGAAAGAACTGTTTCTCCATTTGAGAAAATAAATATAGACGACATATCTGAAGTGCGTTTTTTTGTGAGTCATGAATATAGAGTTGTTGTTACAATTAATTCAAATCTTACAGAATATGTTAAAATTGTTTCAATAAATAATGTTTTAGATATCGGAATGAAAGGAGGTTCATATTCAGATATAAAATATTCAATTGATGTTTATTCCCCTGTTTTAACAAGTGTTAAAATATATGGTTTTGGAAAATTTTATTGTAATGAAAAAATTATTACAAAATTGTTTGAAACAAACCTTTCCGGTTCTGGTGAAATAAATGCAAATATTGAATGTGACAATTTTTCCGCTGATCTTTCAGGTTTTGGGAATATAATTATATCCGGAAATAGCATTGAATCAAATATAAATATATCCGGATCGGGTGATTTTAACGGAAAAGAATTTCACACACAAAATACTACTATTTATTTTAACGGTTTTGGAAATGCAAATATTCATGCAACAAACAATCTAAGAGTAGATATGTCCGGCTCCGGTGTAGTTAATTATTACGGAAATCCTGCTGAAGTAAATTCAAATATATCAGGTTTCGGTAAAATTAATAAAAAGTAAATATTCCAGCGTCACTTAACGTTCTAAGTAACTGACGTTTTTTGTACCTGATAAGGAAAACGCGAAGCGTTTTACGGGCGCAAAAAAATGTAGGGTAGGAAATAGTATAAAATAAATTAGAGAGGTAAATTTATGAAAAACAAATTTAATTTAATTGTAATTTTTACAATGCTCGCTTTCTTTATAAATAGCACTAATCTATTCTCACAAGGGGCAGGAGATACAGCAGATTCAATAGAAATGGCAGACGTTGGTGTTTCATATATACCTAATGATGACGAACTTGCATCACTTCTAACTACAACGCCGAATCCTAATACCGTTGTCAGACCGTTACTGCAAACAAAATGGCATCAAGGAAACCCTTTCAATGGTATGTTTCCAATGGCTGGCAATAAGCGATCAGCTACCAGTTGTAACAGGCTCGCTATAGCACAAATAATGAAATATCACAATTATCCGGTTAGACCTATAGGAATTAGCGGTGTGAGGACAAATTTTTCTTATGATTGGAAAAATATGCTTAATTCTTATCGCAGCGATGGCAGG
>Ga0209755_10005224_pt1 | contig 14853 bp, 12 predicted proteins | sample TergutCo191P1_FD_187301 | JGI IMG/M metagenome (GOLD analysis project Ga0209755, IMG submission 187301) | Cornitermes sp. P1 segment gut microbial communities from Petit-Saut dam, French Guiana - Co191P1 (SPAdes) (version 2) | ecosystem: Host-associated > Arthropoda: Insects > Digestive system... | reverse complement strand
CGTAACCAAAACGGCGTTTTGCCATCCAACGTAAATGTCCGACCGTCTGCCAATGTCAATTCATACTGCTCTCCGTGTAATGAGATGACCATCACATGATTTCCTTCGAAGAACTGCACTGTTACTTCGCCGCCCGCGCTCATGTGGGAATGACCGACAGAAGCAACACGGTCGAAAACTTCCCCATCTCCACCATCACCGAGAAACACAACCAATTTTGGCTGACGAAAAACATAAACATACGGACCTGATTCAAACTCGAACCTTTCTTCATACCATTCCATTGAAGGATACACAACTGTCCGGCAGGACGTAACAGAGAACACCAAGACAAGCAACAGTCCGACAGCGGCAAAGGTCAGGTAGTAAGTTCGTTTCTTTTCCATTTTGTTTTTCAGTTGCGAGAGTGGGAAGCAACAACTTCATTTATATCCTATTTTCTTGCTAAAGCAACGATAGTAGTCAACAGGCAGGTTGTCTGTCCGCACTGTTATAACTGACGAACACAAAGTATTTTTTCGCAGGTTCAAGCATTGGATTCTCTGGAATTTTTGACATCTTGGAAATGAAGTAAGACATAGGAACCTTCGCTGATTATACCATTGGCATCGTATTCTGAAAGCACACGATCCAACAATCCGATGGCATAACGCAGCACGACTCCATGAACACGGATCATTCTCCAACGATGCCGCACGAGCAGACGCAATTCGAAGATCGACTCATTGGGTACAAGTGTCGCCTGCGCATCACCGGCAAGAATTATTCTGGCTATCAATTCGCTGTCGGTATGGGATCATTTCCCTCTTGACTGTTGCGACGCTTTCGGTATAATTACATTGAATTAGCCTTGGTAGCTCAGTTGGTTAGAGCGGCGGACTGTTAATCCGTAGGTCGAAGGTTCGAGTCCTTCCCGGGGCGCTGGCTTTTAGCCTTGAAATCAAGTGTGTGCAGCACTTCTTTAAATTCAGTTGTATGGGTTATTGAAACTAGACAAACCACGTAATTACGTGGTTTGGAAAGGAGAGGTAACTTATGCCAAAACTGAAAAATCAGTGCCCGAAACTGTATCGGGACAGGAATCAGGCGATTTCGTGGTACAACGGAAAACGCCATCATCACGGTAAATGGGGGACACCCGAAGCCAACAGAAACTACAAGCGATTCGTCGCTACTCTACTTGAAAGTCCGCACATGCCCTTGCAAGACGGCAAAACGGGGGATGTGCTTGTTTCAGAACTCGCCGCCGGTTTTCTTGGACATCTTGAAACGCAGCAAACGGACAAGACCGACTTTTTGCACTTCAAACGTGCTATCGGCTTTCTCATTGAAATCTACGGCGAACACGCAGTCAACGATTTTTCGCCGAAGAAATTGAAGGTTTGTCGGGATCAGATGGTGAAAGCCGGTACGCTTTGTCGCAACCTGATTAACAAGCACACCGGCAGAATCATTCGGGTTTTCGCTTGGGGAGTGGAGGAGGAAGTCGTGCAATCGAATGTCCTCCACGCACTCAAGGCGGTGAAAGAATTGCGAAAGGGGGAGCAGGGAACTTTCGATAATCCGCCCCGGCAGGAAGTTTCGGACGACGTGATTCGGCGGACACTCCCGTTTATGTCCCCGACTGTCGCAGCAATGGTGCAAGTCCAACGGTTGACCGGTATGCGTCCGAGCGAAGTGTACCGCATGACTGTCGGGGACATTGACCAGAATCGAGGTAACGGACTCTGGTATTACGTACCGGGGAAACACAAAACCGAGGAGTACATCGGGGAAAAACCGATCCCATTGAGTAAGCACGAGCAGGTACTGATTGCCCCGTACCTTGTGGACAAAAAGGCATCGGCGGCGGTTTTTTCGCCCCGCACGGCAATGGCAGAGTGGCGAGCCGAGTGGCGAAAAAACCGGAAAACGAAGGTGTTCCCTTCGCAAGAGGAACGGAATCGACAACGCGCAAAAAATCCCGCCGAAAACGTGGGAGAATTCTACGATAAAAACAGTTATCGGCAACGAGGCGTAAGAAAATTGCGAGTCTTATTTAAGAAGGCGTGCATAGACAGCGGACTTGGCGAAAAGGATTTTTGCATTGACTATAAAAAAGTCGAGGACGGCTACTGGTACTTCGACTATTTCACCAAGTATGACCGTGAGAGCAAAGACTTCTTCGCAGAATATCACCGAATGATTGACGAATTTCTCGCAAAACATGACCGTAACAGCGCGGACTTTTCGGAAGAATATAAACGTGCGATCAAAGCGTTTTTCGCAGAATACGACAGTAAAAACAAAGAGAGTTACACGGACGTAACCCCAGATAACACTGTCGGCAGGAATTGGAGTTGGAGGACAGTGTTATTGTTTGAAACACACTGCGGTTTACAAAAATTCTATCAAATCGGTTGGTTTACGAAGTTCACAAAAAAGAATCGGGACGAAATCGAAACCAACGCAGATGCGGCAGAACGTACAGAATCGAAATAATCCCCGCTCACCCATACGTTGCATCTCATAGCGCGTTTTGGGAAGGGGGGGAATATATGGAATTGAGGAATATTGCCCGAGTACTCATTTCATTGAACAAACAGACGGGCAAACGAACTCTATTATAGGAGAATTTGCAATGAGTAACAGTAACAATCAATCACAGCAACCCATCGGAAGCAAACAACGTAACGTAACCCCGGACAGAATCGGCATCGACGTGCTTGACACGTTCGTGCAACAGATCGAGCCGGTCGCATTTTCAGAAGTCGAGGGCGAACGGGTGGGACGCGACGATTACCTCATCGGTAGTATCGACCATCTTTTGGAGACGGCACGAAAATACCGGTGGGATGTCGGCATCAAAAACGAAGTCCCGTACTTTTACACCAGCGAGTTTTGGCAACGCATTGCACCACCACCCTTCATGCATTTATTGAAGGCGGTAGGGATGAAACAGGGAATACCTTACGCAATCGTCAAGCACCATCGTTTTGTCAAAGAATTGGTAAAGCAATTCGCAAGTGAGGCATGGTTTCCCATATTGACCACAAGCGGCGTACCGAAAATCAATCTGCGAAACGGTACGCTTCACTTTACACCGAACGGGGTAGAACGAAAACCGTTCGACAAACAGGACGGACTGACATACCAGTTGGATTACGATTACGCCCCAGATGCACCCGCACCACGATTCAAGGCATTCATCGAACATGTACTACCAGACGGTGCAGTGCGAAAATTGCTGTTTCAGTACATCGGCTACGTTTTCCTGCGGGACATGAACCTTGAAAGGGTTCTGTTTCTCTTCGGAAGCGGAGCGAATGGGAAGAGCGTCTTTCTGAACGTCATCAAAGCCCTTATCGGGAAAGAGCAGTGCTGCGCGTACTCGCTTGAAGACCTTACCAAGAAAGACTACCATAGAGCGGAACTCGGCAATTATATTCTCAATGTCTGCACAGAGATTTCGTCTCGCTTGAAAACGAGTGTTTTCAAGCAAATGGTAAGTCGCGAACCTTTGCAGGCAAGATCGCCCTATGGGAAGCCGTTTATTATTCACGAATACGCAACGAGCATTTTTGCAACGAACGAATTACCAAAGGACGTAGAACAAACCAATGCGTTCTTTCGTCGATTTCTCATTATCCCATTCGACGTTCGAATTCCTGACGATGAGCAAGACCCTGATCTTGCCAAAAAAATCATCGACAGCGAAATGAGCGGCGTTTTGAATTACGTCGTGCAAGGCGCGAGGTCGCTGTTAAGAGAGAAAAAATTTGCAATCCCGCAGGCAGTTCTGGAAACAGTGGAAAAGTTTCGTCGGGAATCAAACTGCGTTGCAACGTTTCTTGACGCAAAACGTTACCATCCCAGCGTCGAAAAATGTAAACCCTTGCAAGCGATGTACGATGTTTATAAAGAACACTGTCTTGCAGAAGGAATTCGGGCGATACCTAAACGAACTTTTGCTCAGCGATTGCGGAATCTTGGTTACAGCGTTGTCCCGTTCGGCGGCAAGAAAATTCTTGTAGTTTACGTGGAGCAAGCGGACGACGCGGGGTAAGCGGGGTGTGCGGGGTGTAGAAATGCAACAAATAATTTGTGTGGGGAGAGATGGCAGGGGCGGTTTTTGGTTTTTGTTACAAAAATCGACCCGCTCACCCCGCTTACCCCGTCGCCTTCAATCGGCGGCGGGGGGCAATCTTGTGAAAATTGCAGGTTCGGACTTGCATTCTGCCGATTTTCTGATAGACTGGAAACGGAGTTGATAGAATCCCAGAATTGGAGAATCGTTATCGAATAATTGAATATCGAATAAAAAATCAGGTTGACGAAAAGTCATTGTCCACATTAGAATCACTGCAACGATTTTGTAAGACAAGGAATCATTCAAAATGACTCGGCTTTCGGGCTACGTCATTTTTGAATGATTTTTGACTCCGTTTGTCATTCACATACTTTACGTCCCGTAGTAATACGGGGTGTCGGGTTACGTTGTGAATGATACGGTTCTTGCAGTGATACCGAATGTGGGCAACGGATACTGATGCCCTTTCTTTTTTCCCGCCGATGGCGTAGGAATCTTTGATTGGTCAGCAGATTCGTTTTTCTGACCGGGCACATCGTGTAACCGGCGGTATTCAGAAATAAATCGAAAAATTTCCCAAAAAATCCCACAGGTACGACAAAACCTGTCATACCTGATTTGACAGCCTCATAAAAAAGAGTAGGATTGTCGCGCGGAAAGCAATTTTTCGACAACCCACAAGAATACAATGGCAAAAACCGCAAAATCCGAAAAGCCCGGAATCGTTTATATTTTTGCGAATCCCGCTATGAAGGGTTACATAAAAATCGGCAGGACTGCACGGAACGATGTCAAAAAGCGTCTTCGTGAACTATACAACTCTAGCGTTCCCGAAGAGTTTTTGTGCTTGTATGCGGCAGTGGTCGCCGATGCGCCGAAAGTAGAGGAAATCATTCATAAAACCTTCGACGTTGATCGCGACAATAAAAGACGTGAGTTTTTCAAGACTCCGCCAGAACAAATAATCACTTTGCTTAAAACAGCATTCGCAATTTCAGACGTAACACCGGCGACAAAACAAATGCTTGTCCAGATTTCCCCGGTCGCTCCCGAAACACCACACAGAGAACGTGTGGAAAAATTGAAGAAGAAAAATTGGGCAGGCATTGTCGCGGGTATCGGTACAAAGAGTCCAAAGGATTCCAATTTCACGAAACTCAGAATGCGACTACAAAAGTTCCCATTTATAAAAGAGAATGTTCCTGAACTTCGGGCAATTGTTGAGCAAGCATCAATCCTGCATAGTTCCAAACGTACCGCTCTACTCGAATTGCTTGACGAACTCGGCTAACGAGGAATGAAAAACACCGGATTGAAATAGTGAACGTCGTCCCGCAGTTCGGGCAGACACATTTTTAGCCGTTGACACGGCACAGCACTTTTTTACAAGGAATCAAAATGAGAAACGACTTGATTGAAAAAATTACTGGAGGATGGGTTCTCGGAGCACTCGGAGTGCTTTGTGTCATAGGAATCGCCATTTTCATCGGAAGTTTATTTGTCCCAGCAAAGACTCCCAACGTTGAAGAAGCGGCGATTGTTGCGATTGTGGAACCGGTACAGGCAGAAGTCCCGCAACCCGTTGTGGTGAGAGAACCGGCACCGGAAGTGAAACGTGAACCGCCCGTCCCGACCAGTTCACGGTATCCCGACATTTTTCAGGCAGCGCGAAGCGGTTCAGTGGACGACATACGTTATTTTCTAGCGCAGGGAATCGACGTGAATATCGAAAACGAGGCGCAGCAATTAACAGATGCACAGGGGCGGACTGTAACAGTCATGTCGCAGACTCTCTTAATGCACGCGACCGGAAATAATTCTAACGACGCTTTGGAGGTTGTCAAGTTTCTTATTTCACAGGGAGCCGACGTGAATCAGAAAAATCAATCAGGCGGGACAGCGTTGCATATGCTCGCGCTTGTCCCGATTGCAAACCTTGACGTGATGCGATACCTTGTGTCGGTTGCAGATGTCAATGCGAAAACGAATGGTGGAAGGACACCGCTTGACGTTGCGAGTAGTGATGAGAAACGTGAGATTTTACGTGCGGCAGGCGGGAAATTGGGCGCGGAGTTGGAATAAACGGCAAAACGCGATGAAAAACTGTTGAACCGGCGGCAACGGGGCAAAGTACAGAAAATCGCCCCCGTCGGGGTACAGGGCGCGATTTTTCGGAGTATTTGGGTAAAACCCTGATTTTTGCCACTTCGGCGACGTAGAGGAGTTTTGACGGGTTTTAGCGGAAATGGGGGAGTATTCGGGGGCAAAATGCAGTTACGTGCCGTTTTTACAAGAGTTTACAGTGTTTTGGGACTCTATCACTGCTTGATTTTTTATGCGAAAAAAGGTACAATGACTGTGTTGTTTGAACCTAGAAAACAAGGCTTTTTATCAAAAAAGGCAAAAATGCGTCAATCAGAAATTCCCATCGAATTTTCATACAGAGTTACAGAGAATTTTTTCGCAGGCGAGTACCCTTTCAAAAGAATGGTGGACGAAGGTTTGCCAAAATTGCAATCGTTGATCGATTTTGGCATCAAACATTTCATCGACTTGACAGAACCGCCCGACAGATTGACTTCGTACAGAGAATATTTGCCGCAGAACATCGAATACACCCGATTCCCAACAGTCGATATGACAATCCCGAACCTCGAAGATTTACAGAAAATACATGAGATTGCGAACAAGTCCGAAGTGAAAGTTTACGTTCATTGCAAAGGAGGATTCGATAGGACAGGGGCAACGGTGGCTACTTTTTTCGTGTTCGGCGGAGGAACGGCAGAAGAAGCAAAAAAAATGTACATAAAGACCGTCCCGAACAAAATACGAACACGATACGGTTCAATGTATCCGCCGTTGATTGAAAGAACGGGTTGGAAAGCATTGAAAGAATACGAACGATTTTTGAAACGATGACAGTAGAGATCAACCACAACGCAGTCAGGACACTTTGGGAAGTGGCGTTGCAACGGCGTACATTGTGCGCCGTGTTTTTCATCTTTTTTCGTAAAAAAGATTTTGTAGCATTCCTGTCATTCCCATGCCCCACTCATCGAAAATACATCTTGAAACACTTTGAAAGCATTAAAGCCGCCGCTCTTCCTCAGTCGCCATCTATTGCCGATCATCTGTTGCGATTATTGTGGATACGTGAAGTCAAGTTTGAAATGGATCCGCCGACAAAAGATGAACTGTTTGCGATGGCGATAAGAGTTTTCGCTCGTGGCAAATTTTCTAAAACGCCTGTCAAGATGATAAAGATGGAGCAAGGATTCGCCGCACTGGTACAGAAAAAGTGCATTCGTTCTAAAAACAAACCTGTGCCCAGTGAAACATTTGAAAATGGTTGGGCAGAAGTGTATTCCCTCACGCAAAAAGGGAAACACTATGCAGAAAGAATGGTCGAAACGGAAAAGGAGATTTTTGCTCGCATGAAGTCTCCGCCGATTGCCCCGGCGACTGAGAATGTTATCGTTGTCAAAACGCCCCCGCAAGCAACGGTAAAGAAAACAACAAAGTCGAACAGCAAAACGAGCAAGTCTTTACAATCAGGCGAAGCACGGGCACGTCGTTCCGATGAAATGTATGAAAACCCCGTTATGGATTATCTCATCGATTTGCGGGAGAGCGTGTTAGCCGGACGTATCCCATCTGCAAGAATTGCGAACCTGACAGCATTGGAAATCGCAGAATACCTAAAAAAGAAAGATCCGACGACTTTCTGGGCGAAAATTACGAGTATCAAACAAAAAATAGGAAGAACCGATGCGTGGGATCAACGTAAGGAAACATTTAGACCGGTTTTTGAAACCGGAACATTCATCAACCGGCACAACACCAACAGCGCATACCAAGACGAGGTAGAGGTGCAACGAAAGAGGTAATGATACACTTACGGCACGGATAAGCGTTTAAGTGTACACAGCATTATGATTTTTCTTGAAAATTCTCTCTTAGCCCACAAGTAGCGATACTTGCGGGCTTTTTTTGTGCCTGCTGGAAAGGCACTGATACGGATAAAGTACGGATAAAAAAACATTATCTATACAATTCTGCGCCCTTTACGAAGACCGCTCATTGTAGTCGGCAGTGTTGCTGACGGGCGGTTAGGTCAAATCCGGTCAAGCATCGCTCGTTACCAAGATTGACAACCACAACGCGTCGCAAGCGTGGTACTGGCAAACGTCGTGATCGGAAGAAAGGAGATTATACATGACTCGTGTATTTACACAATGGGAGGTATGCCGATGGGTACGCATCTCGTATCCGACGCTCAACAATTGGCTGAACGCCGGAACGTTCCCGCAGCCGGTCAATGGCAGGGGGCGCGGCAAGCGACTGCTCTGGACAGAGGAGTCGATTCTCTCGTGGTTGAATCAGCACACTGCGCCGGTCAACCCACCACCGCCTTCTATAAGCCCTGCGAAACAGCAGAAGCTCGAAACGAAGGCATTCGAACAGCGACAGGAAGTTGCTCGGCAAACATTACTGCGGCACGCTGCGGGGCGCAAAGGACAACTCAACAATCAACCCAAAGAAAGGAGATCATAACATGACCAACAACAATACCAAGACATCACGAAAGACGAAACGGCACTTTCAAGTCGGAACAACCCGAACGAAGGAGTACATTTACACCGACGAACAGGGCACCCCTTGGGACTCTGCTTGACTCCCATTATGAAATTCCAAAAAGCTCTGTTCCTTGTCGGACCCAGACGCAGTGGAAAGGGAACCATTGCCCGTATCTTGCAAAAGATTGTCGGCTTTCATAATACGATTGCACCTTCGACATCAGACTTTATGCAGAGATTCGGACTCGAACCATTTATCGGCAAGACATTGGCGATTGTCAGCGACGCGAGGTTTGCAAAAGGGAACCTGTCGCAAGTTACGGAGCGTATTCTCACTCTCACTGGCGAGGATCCGGTCGAAATCGACCGAAAGCATCAGAAATCCGTTACTCTTCGGTTGCAGGCAAAACTCATGTTCATGTCCAACGAGGTTCCAAGCATTCACGATCCAAGCAAAGCGTTGGTGAGTCGGTTCGTTTTCATGAAATTGCCGAACTCTTTCTACGGGAAAGAGGACGTGAATCTTGAAAGCAAGTTGAGCTGTGAACTCCCCGGTATTCTCCGGTTAGCAATCCAGCACCTGCAAAACTTGTTAGAGCGGGAATGCTTTATCCAACCGGAATCCGGCAAAAGACTGGCGGAACGGATGGAATCGTTAAGCAGTCCTGCCGGAGAATTTGCTAAGCAACTGCAACCACTGATGACCAAAGATGAAATTTGGTCTAAATGGTTTACGCATTGCCATAGCGAAGGACGCAACAATTATGGGCGAAAAGAGGCATTGTGGAATGACCTCGAAACTGCCGGCTACAACTGCGACTTCGATGCTGCTGATATATTAGCAAAGATTCGACAGCGTGGTGGTGAGGCAACAGTCCAGGACTTGCGAAACTGTACTGACAGGTTTCACACGGAAGGTGGGACAGATGCACTCAAACGCAAACTTGCTGAAATGGTCAAGGCGGGGCTTCTGTCCGTCCGCGAGAAAAAGGCAGGCAATGGCAAGGTGGTGGAGTATTACTCTATCACTGACACAGTGCTTGACGCTCCTTGCGATGACGATGATTGATACGCTCAACGCATAGCGTTCATACAGTCCTGCGAAGATGTAATATCTTTGCAGGACTTTTTTATGCGCATTATCAATTTGTCAATCGTCAATGATTTTTCATTCCTGCCATTCCCACCATCAATCTTTCAATATGCTAGAAATATAGCACAATCAAGAAAATGGTGGGAATGGGAATAGAGGGAATGCGTAAAAATAATTTTTATAGAGATGAAAATAGACGATGTAGGACTAACTATCGAACGCAACACTTGACTATTCTATGCGACTATGTATCTGTGCAACGTTTCATTTTACGATATATGTAGTATTACAAAAATGTCTATCAAAAATATCAATCAGAAAAAATAATTTTTTGCTCGTTCCCATCATTCCCATTCCCGCCTTTTATAAAAAATGCTGAAAATCTAGCAGTCAAAAAATGATGGGTATGGGAATGGCAGGAATGCTAAATTATTTTTTTGTTTTTACAAAACAAGAATCGACACGCGATACATTCGTGCCCTGTTGTGTGCCGTCTTCGTGCATTCTTGAATTTTCCTGTCCCACACTGTTGACGAACCCATATAATAAGGTATAGTGTGCGTTGCCTCATTTCCGACCCGTGATATTGACGATGAAGCAATCAGTTTTAACCGCACTCATTAGTTTCGCAGTCAGTTGCGCCGCCTTCGGGCAAGTACTGACACCGCCGGTAAACAAACTTATCCGTCAGGAGTGCGCGCGGCAGGGGATTGTCATTACTGCCGATGAGATCAACGCCGAAGTCCACCGCATAGCAGGAAAAGTCGGCATGACTGTTGAGCAATGGCTCCAAAAACTTCAACAGGAGCGTAACATTTCGCCGGAACAATATCGGAATGACTTCGTTCGGTGGACTTTGGCACTTGAAAGACTTGCTGGTTCGCGTCTCACTGTCAGCGAGGCGGAATTGATGGAGGCGTACCATACGATGTTTGGTTCCGCTGTTCTTGCACGTCAGATTACTCTCGCCACCAGAACCGAAGCCGAGGCGGTACTTGCCGAAGTAAAACAGCATCCCGAAGCCTTCGTAGCCATTGCTAAAAACAAGTCGATTAACACTGCAACGCAGTCTTTCGGCGGAATAACATACCCGATTCGCCGCCATACGATCAACCCCGACGTTGAAAAAATGCTCTTCGCAATGGAGCCGGGCGACATTTCGCCCGTCGTTGAATATCCTCCCGGACATTTCACAATTTTCCGATGCGAATCTCGTCTGCCACAGATCGACGTTAATTTTGACGCTGTGAAAGAGCAGTTGCTTTTTCAAATTCTAGATACGAAACGGCAACAGGTTGCCGGAGAGATTATTGCCGAATTGCGAACACGTGGGACAAGTCAAGTCATTACCGCTCCGAAAGTTCGATGTTTGGAAACTTGGCGGCAGAACCGATTAGCACGCAATCGCCCATTTCGTCCAGTCCGAACCGACGCAACCGCGTACACTGTTCCGCCGACTCCGACTGCCGCCATCCAAGCAATACCGCCGGAAGCGGTGTCGATAGAACGAGTTGCCGAAAGCACACAAGAGATAAAATTGTCGCCGCCGGTTGTCAATCTGTCGCCGATTCCAACTGATTAGCGGTACGCAATCGCATGATGTTTGCCCTCCAATGTCCTGTTTTTATTCCCACCCTGTTGCCTAAAATCCAAAATGGAGATATAGTGTCGTTCAGAATAAAAATGTATGCCGGACGGAATGCACAATGATGTGCGGCAGTCGTGCGTACAGGAGTCTTTTCATACCACACACCCGCAAATTCTATAACCGCGTTGTCCGCCCCATCGACGCTTGCCGTTGGCAATCAATCCGATGTTCTGTTAATCTGTTGTTATTGTTTTTTCAGTGTAGGGGCGGATTATGCTGATGATGTCATCGAGAACTGGAATCACCCCGACAATACGCGCTCTTAATTCGTCAACGTCGGGGTCTTGGAACTCAGACAACGAGCAATCAAACTCTTTCATGTCGGTCTTCATCTGCTCAAACCATTGTATAAACTGTTCTTTGGCTTCCATTGTAAAATACTACTTGTGTTAAAAGTGTTAGTTGATTAACAGTGATGATACTAGCTTTACTTTGCTGCTTTTTCTTTTTCGAGCTTGTCTTCTAACTGCTGCCTTCCTACGTCTCGTCCGTACTGCTACAAGGCATCACGCACTTGCTTGTCAATCTCTCTGATAAGAGCACGGTCTTCTTGATTATAAAGATCGAGAAGGCGTGCCTGCCTGAGACCTCCTGGCTTTGATAGCTCATCTCTGCGGCTTCTGATACGTGCTTCCAACTCTTCCTTGGTAAAGCCTTGTACTCTTATGGTTTTTAACAGTTCCTTTTCTTTTTCTCTTCGCTCCCAGTCAGCGTTGACACTTGCGAATATCATTCGCATCTGTCGCTCAGCTTCGTTTTCCTTAGGAGCAACTGCCGCAACTGGTGGCGGTTCTACAATCTGCTTAGGCTGTTCGGTCTCTTCTCCTGTTCCGCTGAGTAGCACTGCTGTTACTACAACGACTCCAATTATTAGCAAGATACAGAGAACAGATGTAATGCAGATAGTGTTTCTGATAGTCGCTGTGTCCTCAGGCGAAGCAACAACAGGTGTGTTTGTCCAGTGCATAATCCACTTGAAGCCGCAGCACTTACATTCACAAGACGAGTCTTGATTGAATGCGTTCCGCCACCCACCGGCACCAAACATTCCACAACGAGGACATCGGATTCTGTGAAGCCAGTCGAAGGAGCAAAGAGTAGCTACGAGTGCAACGACACTACCTACCACTACGGTTAGTCCTGCCATAAACATAGCCTCAGCACCACCAGTAATACTGAATGCGGCTATGAGCGAAAGCAGAAGCAGAGGTGTGCCAACTGCACAAGTACCTGCCATCAGTTTTGCTATCGGTGTCCAAAAGTTTCTGCTGATCGTTGGGATCGTTTCTTGTGGAAGTGGCGCGACGTGGTGCTTCCATCCCATTCGATACATGCCGTACTTGGTGTAGTCGCGGAGCAACCCAAATATCATTACAGGGAAGGCTATCGCCATAACCCATCGCATAAATTGTAGATGGAATGCTCCTTCGCCATCAGTCGAATTGATGTACATAAGGAATAAGTAGCATACGGTACAAAGTATGCCAACACCGATGAGGTTACTCCAATTCTCTCTGATTTTGCAGATAAGAACTGGCGGAACCTCGAAACTCTGCACCGGCATCTCGAACTCTGGGAACGATGTAGGAGTCGGATTTTCTTTCTCTCTTTTCTCCTTCCGTAAATCGTCTGCTGTACTATTAACATTACTCTGTGTCCAAGTTACTTTACCAAAGTCCAATCCTTTTAACTGTTTCGCATACCCGACTTGTCCTGTTGGACTCTTCAATCGCGTATCGGGCGTAATCGTTCCCTGCCGTGCAAGTTGCCGAATGTCATCAATGCTGACCGGACCAACTGCTGCGCCAGTAGCATCATAAAAGTACCAAGATTGTGATACTGTGGTTGTCATTGTAAAGACTCTCCCTTTCGTGTATCTTACGTGCGGTGGCACTATACATCGTGTTTTGAAACAGACAACGGGCAGTGTGTGGATCACGCTCGTTCTGCTAGAAACTCTATCTAGCACTCACTTTTATCTCAATCCTGTTGACGAAATCGCTGTTAGAAAACTCTATTGGACCTTCGGCGGGAATGGTTATGCTGGTTGAGGCTCCGTCTCTTACTTTTATTCGCTCTTCATGTCTAGGCATGCCATATGCGTTTAGGAATCCCACTCTTCCTTCTATTGTGTTAAGCCGCCCGACAGGAACACTAACAGAAGTTACAAAGGAATCGTTCTTGGAGACAGTCGAATCGCTTTTTTCGCCATTCACCCATATTTCGAATGCGGTGCCATGTCCAGTAACCAATGGAGATCTGATAGCAGATACGAGGACAGTTACACGTCGTTCGGTGGCTACGGGCAACTCCCAAATTACTGGCGGAGTAGCCGGTGCAACATTTTTCTTTCGTGCAGATGTTTCAATTACATGTCCTATCCAACAAATAAGGAGGAGGCACAAGATAGAGGCGAAAATGATAATGTTTGTCCGATGCGAAATCTTAGCCTTTTCCACAATCGGCACGGGGACACTCTGCGGTACGGTTTGGCTTGCGGTGTGATCTATCGTTGACACACGAGCAGTGGGCGAATCCGCCGTTGGTGAAGTGGCAGTAAATGGATTTGATTCGGTTGGCATAGACGTTATAGGTTGCTCTGCTTCAACGAACTTCAATCCTTTCACTTTTCCTGCTCGTGCTTTTTTCCCATCTTCGGTTTCGACGATGGTTTCAGGCGTAATCATACCCGCCTTGGCAAGCCCTTTGAGTTGTCCACCGGTTACTTCAATCTTCTCACTGCTCTCATTGTAGTAAAACCATTTTGTCATTGGAAATTCGAAAGTTAAAAGTTTTGCCGAGAACGGCAACAAGAGGCAACTCCAAGAATGGGAGCGGCACGCCAATCAAGAAACGGAGTAATCCCTCCGGCAAAAGAGGTGCATCACTTTGTAAGTATGGTCGCAATGCTGACTTTGTCCGCAAATTCGTACGCGCACTCCCTCTGCGGGAAGCAACGCAACTCTACGAATTACCGATAATTTTCTACCCGGTTGCCCGGTTGCCTTGTAGAAAACTGTCGTCGCCGAAGCGATTCTTGATTGTTTGTTAACGTTCTCTAAAATCAATCCGCCCCAGCACTGCCGGAGCGGTATTTCTAATTGTGAACCCTATTTTACCCGTTTTTTTGCCGAAGGCAACGGCAAGACTGCGTGCCGCCGTTTTGCGGCACCGTTAGAAGATGAACCCGTTAACGAGGCACACGACAGAGCCGTATCATTGATGCGATAAGACAACCTGCAACAGAATCCGCAGATTCAGCAACCGCGCTGTTTGACGAATCGGCAGTACCGTTTGCTGTTAATGCGAACTTCTTGTGAAGTGATTACGCCGCTCAGTTTATCCGTTCTGTATCGCCTGAGCAATTTTTTCTACATAATTAGGTAGCAGATGGTCTTTGATCCTTTTATGGACAAAAGTTCTTAAATCGTTGCCGAACAAATCGTTTGTAATTTGTTTGATGGTT
>Ga0209755_10005223_pt1 | contig 14855 bp, 3 predicted proteins | sample TergutCo191P1_FD_187301 | JGI IMG/M metagenome (GOLD analysis project Ga0209755, IMG submission 187301) | Cornitermes sp. P1 segment gut microbial communities from Petit-Saut dam, French Guiana - Co191P1 (SPAdes) (version 2) | ecosystem: Host-associated > Arthropoda: Insects > Digestive system >... | reverse complement strand
TGTGTTTGCGCGCAGTCTAATTTTCTGAGATGTAGAAACTTAAACATTATGGCAGCCTAGGCACTTTTTGTTTCATAACACCACAAAAAATAGCCCTTTTAAAAAATGTAAGTCTATTGGAGACTTGTGATAGACTTCCATCCATTCTTTATGTCGGTACTCATTGAGTATACAGCTCGTTGCGAGGTAAATGCGCAGAGCTGGTCTGAAAGGTGTCGTGTTAAGTTAGAACTTCTGTTTCTGTTGGGAAATAAACAGCTATTTCTCGATCAAACATCCTACCTGTAAATTTGGCCGCAATCCGAGCTTCCAATCTGCGTCTTTTTACGTGTAAATATTAAGTTAAATTTGTGAAATATAGATCTTTGAATTTATTTATTTTTGTTCACCTGAAATACGCTAAGTTCCCCCGAATAATTAGTGCAATTTGTAAAATGTTTTAAGATTATCTAGCATAAATTTTATACACTGGTTTTATCCGTTGGTTTAAAATTTAAGAGTAAGTTATGTGATAGCTTAATCGTACAGTAAATATTCTAGTAGCGAGAAAGGACATCTGTTTCCAAGGGACATGCAGAACTCTTCACTTGCAGGTTCAATGTATCCTTCCGCTTCAAAGGAATCCCCAAACCCATCCGGTATTCTGAAATCACGAAATGCAAAACAACTATTAACAATTTTAGCCTTTCTTATAGATCTTTATTTACGAAATGTTCAGTGAAATTTTTATTCTCCTATGTACGTATTTACAGTGACGTCTTTCAGACAGAAGTACATTTCAGATTTCATTGTATGTCCATGCAATATGATAAACAAATATTTATTTATTATAACCAACAATATGCGCACGATTGGAGTGGATAAAATTACATTATTTAAAACCACATAAAAACAAAGTATTATCTCCTACATGATCCAAAGAAGATCAAAACATGTAGGAGATAATACTTTGTTTTATGTGGTTCTAAATAATGTAATTTTTTCCACTCCAATCGTGTACATAGTCTTGGTTATAATAAATAAATAATAGTACATTTATTCAATGCAGGTATATTAAAATAACATATATCTTTGAAGAAATCAGAAAAATCTTTAAATGAGGACTACATTCTAATGTGAAACTGCACTGTGACACCGTGTTCGGTGCACCAATTTTGCATGAGGCACCGAACACCCGGTGAAGCACACAATGGCACACCACTCGGTGACGTGACGGCTACACACCCGAGAATGGAAAATTAATCTGCACTGATTTGAAAAACTAAAGATAACCTTATTATGCAAGTTAAACAGCTGCACCAACAAATTAGCTTGAATCACAGATGACAATCGGCTAATAAAAAACAAAAAGACGTAATTTCACTTCTATACGTAGCCATTCAACTCTGCTGCTTCATATCACCACAGTTCCAGATACGGTTTTTAATACGACATTTATTTTCCTATTCCTGCACTTTTATCACCTTCAGTAATAACAAGTCTGTTTGTTAGGTAGCTTGACGGCAGTTGTGTGTGTAGTTATCCAAAGTCTCTGACCGATTCATGATGCAGGCGTTCGGACTCTAGTCTATAATTGTATATGATTGGTGTCGATTCCAGTTACCCTTTTTGTATTTATAACGTACAAAATTAGTGGAATTGGAATTATTCGAAACACCTATGTCTTCTCCATGTCAGTGTAATTCCACCAATGTCCTACATACTTTCCTTCCCTATCAACGACGTAATAAAACATTAGGAACTGAGAGCGTTTTAGATAACCCACTTTCAGTGTCCCCTTCTTTAGGAAGCCTACTCTAGACAACCCATTTTTTCCGCTCCAGAGTTACTTACGTAAACGCAACTTGGAGAAAATCTTCAACAAGTGACTTCCCGGGTTTCAGACGTCCCTTAGCTTCACACAGCGCTCTCAGTACACATGGATGACCGTCAACACCGAACCTTGCAACAAAATATGATTGTCTTGAACATGGTTTATTTGGAATCTCAAATGTTTCGCAATGTATGACGAACAGCAGTCTAATTTGGTCTTTAAATAAAATATTATATGTACTAACGTAAAAGGTAGAATTTTAACGCTGTTTTGGCAGCGAAATTACCTTCATGGAAAAGAGAGTTTTCTTGGAAACCCTGAAGGGATGATATCATTTTGGAAACCCGGCCTTAGATGTAAATATAACATATATAACTGTTGGGCGAGTGGTCTGTAATGAATTCGATTGCCAAAGGATGGAGTCTACAAAGTGTGGATTTCAAGTTACACAAAATATGAAGAAGTTTCTGAACAACGCAAAAAATACGAGATTCTCAATTATGAACTTCCTTTGAAATATATTCTAGAATAATCCGCTGTGGTCTTCCTGTTGGTGAAGATTTCACTTCGAGTTTGGACAACGTTCTACAAACTCTTAGTTGATCTCAGTTACTACAAAATTCAAGGTTTATTACATAGGGATATTATGTCATTACTAAACAGAGCCATCTTTGTAAATTTTAACTATTTAATGGAGATATAGTGCGCATTATCCGTGTAATAGTATCTAATACCGTAATAAGTTCAATGTATCAGTTTGCTCTAGCCTTGCAAAAATATTATGATGAGATAAATTGATATTACTTGTTGCAGTCGAGATTAATATCCAACAGGTTCATTGTTTGAAAATTGTAATATCTGTGAAGGGCTGTAAAACAAAATTTTAAGATTGGCATAATGTTTGCTTCTTCTTCTTTCACGAAACAAACATTTGTTGAGGGAAAAATAGGCAGATAAGAAAATGTATTTAAACAGAATAAAAAACTGAATCTGACAGCCATTTTTAAGGGACGAATTCAAAATAAACAAAGGTAAAAATTTAAGCCTACGTACGTGAAGTTTGACACTTGGGAAATTGTGAAATGTGGTGCTGGGAAAGGTTAGAGGAGATCAGTTGAAACAATTGTGTAAAAAATGAAGTATTAAGTAAGTCAAGATGGGAAGGAATATCAGAAAAAAGATAAGAAAAGGGTGACTTACTGGATGGGTCACATTTTGCGTAGGAACTGCCATCTTAACCATAGTATTGAAGATAGTATAAATGGAACGATGGAAGGGACAGGAAGACGAAGAAGAAGAACTAAGAAGTTATTTGATGTCATAAAGAAATGAGGGGATACTGGAAACTGATGTGGAGCACTAGATTGCACGCTATGTATACCTCGCTTCCGGAGGAAATATGGATATCTCGTAAGAAATGCTACGGAATGAGTGAATGAATTAATGAATTAGTTAATTAATATCTTAAGATGAAAATAACGTGTTTGAATTTTCCAGTGCGCTTGTGGTTAATCCATAGAATAGAGTAATAAGTGCAAATATTTGAAGACAATTGTCACTTCCCTTTTCCAATATTTCCGTGCCCGGATATGTCCCAATTACTTCTGGTTTCAATACCTGAGATTTAATTGCTCACAAATAAAAAGAAGAAATATAAAAAATGTATAGATTTTGAAATACTCTGACACAAAAACGCAAAAATAAGACGTGCTCATGAATCGGAGCACTTACATTTCCAGGAAACCCTCTATATTACGGAAGAGCTCCAGTCGCTCTCTCCTGTGCAGGGGGTGGACTTCGGAAGCAATTCTCCTGTTCTTGGGCGGCTTTCTACCTTAAAACAGCCGCGTGTCGGTAGGGAGCTTGAAGCCTATGTCAGCTTCAACCGTTGGGCCGTACCAGGAAATTAGTGGCGGAGTGCTAAGTTCCCACATAAGAGACTTAGCAAACGTGTAACTGAACTCTAACACCCAGTGATATTAACGAACAAAGACATAGTAGGAATATTGAAATATCCATCTCTCACGCCACACATTACGCCCTGCAGTTTATTTTATTATTTCTTTAAATGGAAATTCCATTGCAAGAGTTTGCACGTGGAATGTCCACGTCGATAACGGAAATGTTATCCCAATTTGAAAAGACTTTCAAAATACAATTCCTGTACACACGTTACATAATTTTCCATACTCTGTCTGCTTCCTCTACACATATTTCACAATTTTTCCAATAATTTTAGAACTACAAAGCAATGTGTTAATATAAAATTATTAATTTAATTAACAAGGTGTGTGGGTGTTTTTTTTTCACAATCAGAAAGGTAAAATGATTTTGTCGGACCTCTTCAAAATACTGACTGTAGGTGTAAAGGGTAATCTATTGAACATGACCAAACTGTGTGCCACATGCGGTAAGAGTCCTCTGTAACAGTCATCGAACCGTACTTTAGAAAGAGTAAAAATAAATTTGTTAAAATTTTTTTTTCTCCTCGACAGCCCCTTGTGGGACAGGGCCTCCCTGCAGAGGCTTCACAATCACTCTGACACCCCACACTCGGTAGGACTCCTCTGGACGAGTGATGATCCCGAAGCAGAGACATCTACCTGACGACACACAACATTGACAACAGACATATCTATGCCAGACGCGTCAGACATACGCCTTATCCTGCGCGGCCACTGAAATTGGCACTGTACAAGTGCAAAAATAATTGGCAGGTATCCCTATATTCCCGCATAATCTCAGATTTACTTATAACTTCGAATGTTTCCCTATCCAGATAGACCCCGAGCTCCACCCTACCTCCTGCACAGTGGGTAACGGTTGTGTCTCTCGGGAATAATGCGACTGGAACGTGACGTTGAATACCCACCTGCTTCTAGCACCGAGACTGAGTACGCGTACCGGTACCAACACACAGTGCCTGTTTGACATGCTACAGTTTCCCCTTTTTTGAACTTTTATTTGGTTTTAAAGTACGTATGAGACACACAGGCAATTTACAAGCATAAGAATCAAGTGTCCTAATTCAAACATTCTTCAGATTAACCCTTATTTGCAAACGGCGTTTTCCACAGTCGTACCTCAAATATTCTATATTGTCATTCTAATACAAACATACGAAAATTCGGCCTAAATATTTATTTACCTGACTAACATTTCCTTCACGGAAAGCGAGATATCTCTTCTTTCTGGAGACAACGTATTTTCCTTTAAGAGATTTCACTTCACAGGTCGAAAATTGAATCAAAACTGTTAAGAGGATTAGAACGAAGTAATAATTCATGTTTGTAGCTCAGTGTGTGTAGTGTAATACCTGTGGGGTAAAACATAAGCCAGAGTTGAAAGAATGCTCTTTCTTAAGGGAAAAGGAAAGGTACGAGGATGTGGAAAGAGATGAATGTTTGTAGGATATGGATACACGCGTATTTTTATATTGTAAGAAATTAAAACGCTACTTTTTTTCGGATAGACTATTTAAACATTTCCCCGGCGCTGAATTTCTCACTGTACTGAATAGTTTCGAACAGATTTCAGCCATTCTGGTATAATATAATTGTTTTTTAAATCCGAGGGTATTTGGCAGCCAAGAAATTTAAATATGAAGTTTAGATCTCAATATCCGGGTGCAGTTTGCGCAAGAGAATACATTTAATATTCATTATTACTAAGAAATTTTTGACTGCCCAAAATGTTCTTTCAGAACTACTGTCCTTCTAAAATTGTACTGACTTAAATAAAGGAATTTGTTGTTGTGTGAAATACTTGGCATGTGTGCCTCGACTGACCAATGAACTGACTTGTTACTTATTTCCTTGGAGGACGTCATGTGTGTTACATTAAACCAACTATCAACAATCTTTCAAAGGGAAGTCAGTGTAAAGAGAGAACTCGTTATGTTGGCTTCGTGTTAACATTACAAATCTCGTTTTTCCAAACAAAATTTTACATTAGGATTATAAACGACCATAACTATTATCAGTAACACCTTACAAATTCTATTGTAATTCAGGACTTGCAACTTTAATCCGAATAACGGAAGTACAAAAACCGAAAATCTTGCCCGTCTTCTTTCTCGTCAAGTTCTCAGTAACTTGAGGTACGTAGGACGTAGGCTGCATTATAAGAGGCATTTGTAGGCGTGGTCGTAAAATTTCGAAAAAAGAATATTAGCTTCGTCATATCTGTCTTTCTGTCCGTCTGTCCCCATGGAATAACTCTTCTCCCATTGGACGGAATTTTTATTACACTTGATTATTAAACTTGATAGTTGGATATTTTTCGAAAATCTGTGAGGAAATTAAAGTTTCATTAAAATCTGAAACGAATGAATGGTACTTTACTTGTCAACCGCTAGATATTTTTGGTCATATCTCGCTCAGTTCTTCTTAGAATGTGAAATGTTTCAGAAAAACGTGGTAGAGGAAATGAAAAAAACAAATTTTGTTTTCAATAACGTTTTCGAAATCGTGACATTTATACGATAATGTGGAAAAATATTGAGGCGTGTCCAGGCCATATATGAAAATATAACGCATGTGCATTTTATGCTGTGTACCTAAGCCTAAAACCACACACACAAAATAGGTATTTTATAATTAATACTTCTAGGATGCCACAGTGGCTGATAGAAAACGATTCGACATTACGTTACACTTACGTTGCCGGTTTGGTCCACCTTATATCCAGTTCAGTGCTGGACTGACAGGATATATTTCACTGTTAATAGCGACTCTTCACAAAAGCATGTGTCGGGAAAGGCTTGAAATTTGCCGTTAGTGCTAACTGAACACTGAAAATTTGTTGTTAGTTAAACAGAATTTATAAATGTCTAAAATTCAAGAATTTCTAAATCCATTTTTCGTTTTCGTATCGCCCTAATTCCTATCTCTTATCTCCGGGTTAAATGAAACACTAAAATGATGTGCATAATGTGTTGGTGTTTCACTGATACTACACAGTAATGACTGGAAAGTTTCAGTATCAAATTCGAAGTGCTTCGAACACAATTTGTGTGCTGAAAACGTGCGTTTACTTACTGCGGACAAGGTGAAGATTTCGAGCGAATTTTGATTAGTGCTTTCTGATAATTAACGACTATGTCATATTGTTTGGCGGAAGTAGCATTTGTTACAAACATAATTTTGTCATTGGTTTACTGAAGATATAAAACCCCTATACTTTATATAATTATTTTGTATAATATTTTAGTGAGTGTATGATATCGTCTTACTATTATCTTTTAAACTATTTTACTGCTGACATAAGAAACACTGTATTTAGTATATTGAAAATTATTACACTAAATCAGCATGTAACGTAAATACTGATGATGTTAATATTTTTTAATAATGGAGAATGCTCCTTAGATATCTGTTACCTTAGTTATATATAAAATATAATCAGAGAATATAAAAGCTATTTTATATATTGTATATCAGAACAATAGATAATAAAGGATTCCCTGAAAATGACCGACTCGGTAATTGTTATATTATTTGTTTTATAATTCTATGAAAGACATTTCGTTGACATATAAAGAATAACTAATCTTTTTGATGTATGGAATTGAAGGAACTTGACATGAGTACAACAAAAATACTGCAGATTTTCTACGCGGACATTCGAGATTTATTTTCAATTACCTCTAACCATTTAAAATCCGTTTTGTTTGTAGTATATTACTGGTTATAGAAGGAGGCACGCTCTTGTTCTTTTGGGATTTTTTTTTTTTGCGGGTGGGGTTGTCTGCTCTTTAGAAATTGAATCAAGTGTCAATAGGATCAGACGAAACTAAACTTTTGAAGAACCTGTGAATATCGCTCCAGGTTCCGGAATGTAAAATGGCAGGGTAAGTAAGCGTTCAGCTGCTCACCTCACAACAGGGAAGTCTGCGTTTGCCCGGAAGTGAAAGACGATTGAGTACTTCGGAATCTTAATTTTTTTGAAACCCCGGCTGAATATCACCCTTCACAGATTGGTGGTGGTAACTGGAAATTTCGCAAGTTTTTTGAGTATCCAGATACATCAGAATACTTTCTAAATTCACGTCCGCTCCGTTTCATTTTGCGTCTTTTCCTCACAACTGACTACATAATGACTTGGTGTTTAGACAATAAGCTTAAAATTTATTTATAAATATTATGGTGAAAATTTTACGTTTACATTCTAGATTTGTAAGACAAATCTTGTAAAATTAGGTTTATATTTATTGTAGATACAACTTCGTATATTTCGGCCATCGTGACGTGTTTTTGAGATGCAGATCAGACACTCGTAATAACTGATCAGGGGTAACATATTATCAGTATGAAACACAATTTAAAATTCCTTCATTTAGCGTTGTTACCAAGGCCAATTTGCGTGTCAATAATTGCTATATTTAACTTCAGCTATCTTCAATTACAGCAAGAACTAAACTATGCAGATTGCTACCCAACTCTCAGACATTTCACTGACAAGCTTTACACATACCTTAAAACATACACCATAAGCTACTATGACTTTTTAGTACAGACAAGTACATAGTACACCTCAATACTTGCGTACCTTGCAAGAAAAATTGACTTGACTATAAAACGTATCGGGAAATGACACTGTACTAAGCTCCAAATTTTGTGTTTCTCGTGTTCTTAAAGCCTCGCATCCTCTCTAAGCACGTGTAGAGCAATTACTCGGATGAAGAAAGGTAAGAACTGAAAATAAACCGGACATACCAATTCATAAACGGAGTGTCCCGAAAGAACACAATGGAAATTTTATCTAAATAGCTTCATAGTATTCATTGTTACCTTCTATTTACAATGTCTACAGAAGTAGCCACACGAACAGTTATGATTGCTTGCACAAAGCGTTGGGGTGTGTTAATCTAATCCTCACTTCATGCAAAAATTATGAGTTTTTTCATTATACTAAATTACATTTCTTGGAATTTCTCACTGTAATTGTAAGAACAAAGTGAAAGATACCTTTTCTTTGAAGTCTGCACCGAAGAAGAATGTCAATGTATCCAGATAACACAGAAACTGAAACCTCTTGGTACAGCTCCTTTGGCGAAGTTATGAAATAAGCTAATTTTCCTTTCGGACCAAGCTGTTGTCATGCAAGACGCCGAATGTTGAAAAATTGTAAATGAATTAGTTTCAGCACCAACTCCAAAAGTACATTGGCAAGTTGTCGATTTTGAACTTTTTAATTTATAACTTTATTTGACAAAACTAAAATTGGATTCACAGAACAATTAGAATTTGTTTAATTAAACTGAAACTTAGCGTTATGGAACACATTACAGGCGGCATGCCCTTCAAGTGATAATAAGCGATGCTGAATATGGTCACGTGAGTGGTAGAAACATGTCGGTTGTGATTCCTTTTATAATAAAATATAAAATGTTTTCATATGAAAATTTTGATATTCTATCTTCGCAGGACCTTTTTCGCACCGATAATTTATCTCTTTCATGTATGTATTTTTCAATAAAACATTTTTTCCGAAATGACTCCAAATGTACCACCTTACCGTATACATAGAAGTGTAATATCAAATACTGTGCGAAATTAAAGTAAAATGTGAGGTCTCTTCGTGGGTTAAGAAATCTAATAGTATCAAATTTGGTGATGTCAATTTTATATTTTTATTTTATGAGTAACTCCTTGATGGCTATTTGAAGTCTGCAAAAACGTTTTTGTACCAAGAGATTATATATCTGTTTGACTGCTTACATTTGATTAGAAATAACCATAGAATATGTAAGACTAGTGTAACCAGGATTTGCCATCTGTCAAGAATTCAATTACATCGTTTTCACAAATTAAATTTTAAACTTAATTGTATGTTAGTAAAATATTTTGCATAAAAGTAATGAAAATTCTTGACAGTAAAATGAATATTCCATATCCATATGAAATATCTGGCTTAAGACATTCATTTTTCCTACTGTACTTAAAGCAAGGAAGTAGCTAAATCTTTTTTTCTGCGGTGAGTTATTTTCTCTTTATTGTCTATAATCCTTTACGTATTCCCTCCGCATGTCACAATGATTTGTAAGAGACCAAACTGGAAATTAATTCAATTTACTCTTGAAGCAAATATGTCAATAACGAGAAGTGACAATGTTGACTCAAGAATTCGCAGACAGCCTCAATATATGTTTCCTTGTATTCCGTTTTTTCAAATTCGTCCTTGATATCTTTAGATTTTCTGAAACAATTGACTGTATATTATTGACGCAATTTTCATACTTAAAACTACATTCCCTCTTGAATTTGCAGAAGAACGTAGCTACTTGTTTCCTGCAGCAGATTTATTTATCGGATATTTAAATTTAATGAGAAAAAGGTGAAAATAATTTTATTTTGAAACACAGTGTAGGGCAAAGGGCAGTAGGTGGAGTCTTATCTAATTTGTTCTACAACCAGCCCACTGCCACAACTTCACGTTTGGTCGCTACCAGTATCGTACACCTAATTTTGTTCAGAAGTTGCCTGTGTATTTCCACTACTTAAAAATCTGTTGAAAACTAGCTAGTCTTTGAACCCTTGAAGATGAAGGTGACACTTGTCTACTAAACGTCGGAACGAATTATCCGGCGTCAAAGCGTCATATTCATTAACCGGGAACTTCGATAACTTTCTCACGTGCCAACTTCAGCAATTATCCTCTCGTTCGAAAATTTGCCACTATCATGTATTTGTTCTGAATTTCGCTGCTGACTTGAGGTACATTTTGACAAACCTGTGCAAACATTTATTCAGCAGTGTAAAATTCACAAATTATTACAAGTGAGCACATTTATGACACATATTAGACGCTATCATTTCTTCTTTTGAGATCAAAACACAACTGGGCTTATTCCCTCTCGCATTGCACATAAGTATGAAGGAATTTGCAATACCCCACTGACAAAACTTGCTTTACTGAGTTCAGTTTTCCTTATACTTGGAACGGAGATTAAAGACACCGTTATAAATTACACAGAATATTACTACTTTCCAAATGAAAACGGCCAAAACCGGCTGAAATTCCCCCACAATTTTTGTTTTCAACATATGTTGAACACAATTGTACATTTCGCTTAATATTGTAAGGAAATATCATTTAGTAACTTACCTAAATACAACATACAGTACACCTTCCACAAGTAACTTCCCCGGTATGAGGTATTGTTTGGCCTCACACATTGTTGTGATATTGCAGTCTTGCCATTTGAGCCCTTAACTACAAGAAGACAATTTATAATTTTGGTCGGTCTTAACACATCACCAGATAAACTGAAATTAATATTTAATTTTTCTTTTTATTTTTCATGCCGTATACAATTCATGCAGCTATTGACTATGTCAATGGATCATTTTTCATTTGAAACTTATAGGCTTTTAGCTTTTCAAATATTTTTTGGTTGTTTAGGAGAAACGAAAATTTATTGCTGTTTCCTCAAATATTATCAACATGTATCGTAAAAAAAATGTGTTATTTATCTGCACCACAAATGCAGAAGAAAGTTCAGTAACAATTATTTAATTCATGAACCACCTCTGAGAGGTATGCAGAAACACACAAAGTTCAGGTTGAGACACCTGAAAGGAAAATTCTTCTGGGAAGGCTTAAATGCCTATCAGATGATAATGATAATAATGATCTGAAATAAATATTGCACAGATCATAGATTAGGCTGTGTTAACTCAACGGATTAGTAAAACGTTATTTTGTAAGCATTTATATCTATATGAAAAATAAATCATTTTACTGTCAGTTTTGCTGCATGTCTGTTTGCCAATTGCAGTCGTACATAATAACAAAATAAAGATGTGGAATTACGAAGATTTGCTGTAGTTGTAATATAATTGCATAGTGTTACGTAACAATTATAATCAAAATGTATATGAGAAATCAGAGCTGGGTGAAAGGAATTCTGTCACGGGGGGACAGTTTATAACTATGTAGTGAAACAAATTATGTCATGACGTACCTCAGACACATCGTCTCACTCTAACAAATACAATCGTGCATACGAATTCAGTGTAACGTTTACCGTCCGAGATTAAAGAAGAAGACGGATCCATAAAATGGCTACTTAAATTGGCTGTCTGTAACAGATATTTAACAAGTGAGGCCTTGCATTTAATGTTTTGTTGACCGTTCATCTCGATATAATTGTGTAAAGAAAAACCAACATGATGCACAACTTATTCTTAGTATATTTCGTAAATCTTTTCAGGTTTCAGACATTTCTTGACCCGTAATTAGGACGGACAACCGTATGTATACAACAATTGGTACTTTTATTGTTTTTAGATAACATTTGTCCTACAGGAGTCTTAAGTTTTTTATACAAATAAAATTTCCAATTCGTAAATAATAAAAACCAGTGATGTTGAAGATTAATGGAGATTTTTAAAGACAAAGAGCAGACTGTTTTATTTAAAGACCCTTTCAGTACCGCGCAGTAAACACTTTTCATCTCGGTTATAAGAACCAATCAGTTCATGTAACATGAAGTAGAAGTCACTGTTTGTACTGATATAAATACAAAACACATCAATACAATGTGGGCAGTATGTACAGTTGTTGAATGTTATACCTGCTGATGCATTCCGTAACCAGTGGGGTGTAAAAGGTTGAAATCACTCACCGAATATGTGCTGCCCTCTGGGAACACGACGAAACGTTTTCTACGTGAGTGTGTAGTTGTGTCATTTAGACGGCCGACAGAGTTCTGAGAGCTTATGAGGAATGTGAGGACAGAGAATGTGAAAAGTAAGAGTAGCCGGTTGCTATCCATAATATTTTGAGGACAAAAGACTTTACTTCCCTCAGCTATCTTATCAATCCTGCAACATTTGCAAATTTCAGAGGTGTTGTAGGCAATCGGATAGAATAAATAATACTTGTGCTACATATATGAAATTCATAAACTTCTACTAACACTTTTATTATTCAGCTTTTAACAGGATATAGAAGTTTGAAGAAAAAATAATAAATCTGAAACCCAATTTTCCATTTTTGTTATAACAATGAGCAAATTATGAAGTTGTCTTGAATAACTGATACGGAATATGACTTGTTTAAAAAATAAAATAACTAATACCAAATCAATTCCACACGTGTTTCAAAATTCCAGTACAATCTAATGTCACGCATTTAATTATACAGTTTACGTTTCAAAGTTTCAGAAACAGAATTTGTATAAAATTCGGTTACAATTTTCTACTCATATACTTCACTGAGTTATCTTATTAATAATCCATATTTTGGGACTCACCTGTAACTAAATTCCTTATAATTATATTTGTTTAGATGTATCTGCGAACGGTTCCTAGACTAATGTTCGAGTTGTCCATGTACTGGTGTTCACGTCTACAATGATACTCTGTTCTGACTTACTGAACAGTACTCACTGATGATACTCTGTCTCTACGGACTTGAGTGAGTGTTTTATTTAAAGTAATTACCACAGCACAGATGATGAATCTTATTCGGATGCTTTACCCTAACTTCAAAGTGCACAGACACGCGCAGAGTGCGTTAAGTGTGAACAAAAACCGGCAGATTTTGTACACGCAATGTGTGTGCAAATTATTTTACTGCTAGCCCTAAAGTCACTCGTGTGCACTTCAGTGTACTTAATTGTTCTTCTGTTTTTATAATCATGCAAATTATTGATTGAGTTTGTGTTCCTGGAATCAAAACGATAATTCACTTCTGTGTATTCAATTTTTAAAAACACACTTTTAACTTTCGTGCATTATACTTATTGTAAGTTCCAGTAAACTCCGTGCAGTACGTGAATTGAGACAAATACAAATACCTTCCACATACTTCTAAATTTATCTCCTACTAAAATTGTTGTTATCTCTTACATAAATTGAGCTGTTGACATCACTTTTAATTAAAACATAATTAAATAATTTAATTAAATAATATTTTGGAATTGTTTTTTGTTAATTACCAGAGGATTGATAAATTTTATAGGAAGTGTTCTTTATACAGAAGTTTTCTAAACATTTTTTGCACGCCATGTAAATACATTGAAAACGATTACCACTGCTTGTTCGAAAAATTTTATTATTTATTATGTATAAAATAAAGATTGGCACTTCTTACTGTTCATGTGCGCGAAATAGAGCTGAGACGATCATGCGAAACATGTCAATAATTAATAGATTTTATGTAATTTTGTAGTCTAACACAAACTTAATTTATAATGTATGATTAAAATCTGATTAAAATGTTCTATATTTTTAATTACTATTTTTATATAATATAGAATAATAAGTTAAATATAACCTGTTTTATAATATGAAATTACATATATTCTAGTAATTAATGAAAGCATAACGGGAATGACTCACCAGAACATTATGAGAAACATGTCAAAATCCACAACAGAAAGCTCAAAATTACAACAAAACAAATTAAATTTATTTTCCTTGGAATGTAATTAAATTACAGTGGCACGTTGCAATTAGACAGCCTGTTGTAACTGGGAACAACATATGTATCTGTCATGCTGTAACAGTACATTTAGGAAATAAGTATTGAATTTTTTATTACTTCGCATATTCGTAAACTCTTACTTTTAAACATATGTAAGGTTCTAAGATTCGGAATAAGGAGCTAGAGATTGTTTTAGTGATTATAAAAGACATTGTTAGTGTACAAAACTGATATATTTTATACTTTATAAAACTTTTATGTAATAAATTTGTAAATAGGTGACAGTTTTGAGCAGGTTTAGAAAGTTCTCCATGATGATGTTGTATACATCACCGAAACATGTAGGAGAGATTCTATTAGAAAATACATTTGGAGATAAATATGACATCCATTTACTTGGAGAACTGAAGAAGTGATTGATTAGGAACAACGTTACCTATCCATTGGCACATTCTTCATCTTTATATCACTTCAGCCAGACCGCTTCGCAAAGATCTCGACCTGCTGTTAGTTACAGAATGTCTGCTTCACTTTCGCCGAGGTCTAATTTCTTAGGCTTCCAGCTATGTTCCATCTTAAAGAGCCACATTATCAATTCGGCGATGTC
>Ga0209755_10005222_pt1 | contig 14857 bp, 7 predicted proteins | sample TergutCo191P1_FD_187301 | JGI IMG/M metagenome (GOLD analysis project Ga0209755, IMG submission 187301) | Cornitermes sp. P1 segment gut microbial communities from Petit-Saut dam, French Guiana - Co191P1 (SPAdes) (version 2) | ecosystem: Host-associated > Arthropoda: Insects > Digestive system >... | reverse complement strand
TTCTTGCGGCCGCTTTTATAGTTCTTGGATCGATTTTAATGGTTTTTTCGCTGGACATTGTTGACTTTTCGTTCTCGCAGTTTATCCTTGACTGGTGGCCTCTTTTGGTGGTGCTCGCGGGGCTTGTCCTTATACTTGCCGCCCTTAGTTCCAAGTTGAGCGGGGGATTCAGGAAGTGAGCGGGCAGTGTGATGGCCTTTCGCGGAAATTTATGGTACCTTACGGGAAGGAGTGAAACATGAAATACGTTTGCGATTTGTGCGGGTATGAGTACGATCCCGCCGCCGGCGATCCCGACAACGGCGTGCAGCCCGGGACGACTTTCGAGGATCTCCCTTCGGACTGGGTTTGCCCCCCTTGTGGTGCGGGCAAGGATTCGTTTTCCCCTGCTTCCTGAGTTGGGCGATCATGCTTTCTAGGGAAGACTTTATCTTTACCATAGGCTATGATGGTCCTATGGCGGTGGTGGACGGCAAGGCGAAGAAGCGTTACGGCTCCCTTTCCACCAGACAGCTTGCCGAAAAGGGGCTTTTCCGCGCGGCGTATTCATCGGCGGTTTGGTCGAAGGAGCCCGCGGACATGGATGCAGTGGTGGAGATTTACAACAGGATTAGCGGTTCATCGCTGACCGTAAATTCCCAGTTGGATCGACTGTTCGGGGTTTTCCCCACGCAGGTAAGCCGTTCGGTAGTATTGTAGGTTTTTGTTTTTGGGGGTGCCCTGGTTTCGACTGGTACGATTCGGGGTGCAGACTGCAGGTGGAGCGCCCGTCTCCTGATCGGGCAAAAAATTTAACTGCCAACAACGACAGTTACGATTACGCCTTAGCCGCGTAACCGCGTGGAACCGTCCCGCCGCCCTGAGGGCCGGCTTCCGCGTCGCAATCAGGGCTGGCCCCACCGTCGCTTCCGGAGGCGGCGGGGCAAGATTTTCCGGGATACGGGTTGGCCGCGCGCCGTTTAGCCAAGCCTTCCCCGACAATTAGATAAACGGCTAAACCTGTAGACGTTTGCGTTTCGCGTATTAGGACGCGGGTTCGACCCCCGCCACCTCCATTTGTTCCTTCCCCAAGCAGCGCTTGCTAAATAAGGATGCGCTCAATATTACTTAGCAAGATCTGCGGGGAAAATGGTTTTGTGATGTAGCCAATCGCGCCGGGGGGGAGATCTTTCGGGCCGACTCCTTCGGTACCGTGCGCCGTAAGGAAAGCCACGGGGATATCCGCAGTGTCGTCATTACTTTTTAGCCTCTTCAATACCTCGTACCCATCCATTTCTGGCATCTCGATATCAAGCAGTATAAGGTCGGGCTTTATGTTTTTCAGCAACTTGAACATTCTAATGCCGTTTATGGCCGTATAAAGAGTGTAGGTATTCGACAATAAGGCGTTGACCAAAGTCAGGTTTGTGGTGCTGTCGTCCACCAGCAAGATGGATTTCTTTTTTTCGTTCACGGGTAACCCTCCATACATCTTGTTCAGGTGGCTATAGTTCGGCTGCGGACTGGGCCGACAGCGTGGCAACCTCGTCAAAATCGCCGTAAAGCAGATTTGTGGCAATTTCCTTTATCAGCTTTTTGTGCTTTTTCGAGAGTTGCTTCTGGTTTAGCTGGTCTAACGTATCCTTCGCCGTGTCGATGTCGTACTGTTCGCAGGCCTGCGCTATGGTGTAAAGGGAAGTGCGCAGAAAAGGCAGGTCCCCGTCGATAACGTCGGGGCTTGTATCGTCGTCGGGCGAAAGCTCGCTCATCAGTTCTCTTAGGATCTCCACAAATCGCGGCACGAACGCTTTCACGGTTTGAATGTCGATTTTCCGCCCGGCCATTTCCATTGCGGCCGCGTAGGTTGACAGGTCGTTGTACCCGATGTTGGTAAACGCGCTCTTCATGGAGTGGGCCTGGGTCGTAAAGTCCTTGAGCGTCTCCTTGGATAATTCCCGGGCCTGCATCGTTGCCTCAAAAACTTTAAGAGCCTTGTCGGCATCCAACAGAAACGACTCCGACAGGCCCGCGTATCCAATCCAGTTTCCCCCGTCGGTTCTTTTGCGCCTGGCGTTTTCGATGACTTCCAATGGCTGCTTGTCGCGTATGAAGCGTAGCAAATACGAGTTCAGCTGGTTGAGGTCAAGGGGCTTTGATATGAACCCGGAAAACCCGTTGTTCATGAACATCTCGGTGGCGCCTTTGAACGTATGGGCCGTCAACGCCACGATTGGGTGATTGTAGCCCAGGGAGCGAATAATCTTTGTCGCCTCGGTTCCGTCCATTCCGGGCATCATGTGGTCCATGAAAATAATATCAAACACCTCGCCGGCTTTCACTTTTTCAATGGCATCGTAACCGCTAGTAACGGTCTGCACGGCGATCATGTACGGCATCAAAAAGCTTTTTACCACATACAGGTTGGATTCCACGTCGTCCACCACCAGCGCCCGTCCATAGGGCATCGGCTCGCGGGTGAATCTTGTAACCCGCCGAAGGGACTTCTGGGTTACCTCTAGATTTTGCAGGTTTTCCACGGTTTCCCTGTCGAAGACCTCGCTGCCGTGCGGCTTTTGGGGAATCCGAACGGTAAACGTGCTGCCCTTGCCAGGTTCGCTGTCCACCGTTATGCTGCCCTGCATCATGGTGATTAGCTGGTAGGAAATCATCATCCCCAGCCCGCTGCCCTCGATTGCGTGGTTGTTCTTGAGGTTAAACCGGGTGAACTCAATCTCGAAGAGGTGGTCTATGTGCTCTTGTGTCATGCCCTGACCCGTGTCCCGCACCTGGATAACCAGTGTCGTCTCTTCTGGTTTCCCCTCCGGTACTTCAGCGCTAAAGGACAGGGTCACGCAGCCGGACGAGGTGTACTTGAAAGCGTTCGAAAGCAGGTTGTTAAGGATCTGCTTGATCCTTAGCTCGTCGCCCACCACGTAGGCCGGAAGCTGCTCGTCCACTTCCAGTCTAAAGTCGATCCGTTTGCTGCCGATGTGCATCAGGTTAAGCTGCGTCGTGTCCACGATTAGGCTTGCCATGTCGTACACGGCGGTAACTATTTCCATCTTGTCGGCCTCGATTTTGGAAAGATCGAGAATGTCATTTATGATGGTAAGCAGCAGGTTTGACGAGCTGTAAATACGCAGGAACGCCTCCTCCGTCTCCGGCGGGTGGACGCTGTTCTGCAACTGAATTTCGGTTATTCCCAGTACCGCGTTCATCGGGGTGCGAATCTCGTGGCTCATGCGCGCGAGGAACCGGGTCTTGGCGCGGCTTTCCTCCTCGGCAAGTTCCCTGCGTTTCTCCTCGCGCATGTCGCTGGTGTAGGACACGAGCATGTCCCTGCCGTGGCTCCTGAACCGCACAAGGGTGATTTTCGTGGGCATGGGCTCGCCGTCCATCGTTTGGCGCATCCACTCGAAGCGGTCGTAGCCTTCCCTAAAACCCTTCTCCAGATATTCCCGCGTTTTGTCCGGCGACGGCGTTCCGCAGGGCTGGAACGCCGGCGACAGGCTGTCGAACATTTCCATGTACTGTTCCTGGCTTGAAAGCCCGTACATTTCCACGGCCTGCCGGCTGGTACTGACAAGCCTGAGGGAATCGTCCCACAGGTCGATGACAAGCGGAGCCGAGTTAAGGAGGGTCTGGGTCAGCTCGTGGGCCTCGCGCTGGTTTTCGATTGCCTCGCGCTCCCGCCTCATCGCGGCCTTGACCTCGCCCAGCGCGAGCACGGTTCCACTGACACTGGAAATGGCGAACAGGACTATGGCGAGGTTCGCCAGCGTCCCGAACAGCGAGGCCCTCCGCGTGGCCCCGTGAACGAGCTCCTGCAACCGGATTGTCGCGGCCTCGTCCAACTCGTCGAACAGCAGGGTAAAATCAACCCAGTACTGCATGACGTCCGGAGCGTAAATGATGTCCAGGGCCAACTGTACGCCGCCCTCGGCGACAGTTTGGAAAGCCAAGACATCCCTTTCCCTTATTACCTCATGAAACGCCATCGCGCGGTTAAGCAGACAAAGCTCGCTTTCAATGGGATTGGTCTCAAGGAAATTCCGATGCGCCTTCCGGAAGAGCTCAAGCTCCTCGTCGTACAGCAAGGTATCGCCCGGTTCCCCCCTGATGATGTAGGACCGCGCCAGTCTCGTTAAGTTGACAAATCCTATTCTCATTCCGTAAATGGCGTTGCGGGTTTTGTTCTTTAGTATGTTCGCGTCGGACATGTCGCCGGCGGCCCTGCTTGCCAGCGCGAAGGAGAAGATATTGACACAGGCCAGGGTAGCGAATGCCACAATCAAGGCCTTGATTACTTTAGTAACTCTCATAGTCCTTACTCCCATCCTATGAAAAGCGCCACGACCTAATTATTTTACCATGGGGGCAACCGAACATTCAAGTATCTTTTTGAATGAACTATAAAAAGCCTTCGAGATGATGCGGTAAAACCTTCATAGAAACGATATTTCCGCCGAAAAATCGTAAAATTGCTTTATCTGACAAGGTGTTGGAGGCCACTTTTTGTGTACCCAAGTTCGGTGTTTCCAGGACACCGGGCGAGTAGTGGCGGTAGTGGTTTGGGCAAGTCGCCATGCACAACGGTTCGGCAAGCTTATCGCGGACATTAACTCGCTGGTAAACAATTCGCTTAATTTGATGAACAAATTCCCCGCCGACTAAAGCATTTTGCAGTTTTGCGCCATATAAAATGTATGAGACACGTTTTCTTTATAGCATGGCTGTACATGGCAATCCTTGTGCAGCCCGTATCCGTTTTGGCGCAGCCCCCGTTTAACTGGAATCTGCTTTGGACTGGCTCCTGGGAGGAAAGCAGAACCCTCCACAACCGCGGGGATTTTCGCCTTGGCCTTGAACGGCAGGGACTGTCATTTAGGGGGCAAGTCCTCGACAGGCGGCCGCTTAACCTTGGCGTCGATCCGTATCTTTCGGAAAGAACTGGCGGAGGGACATCACTTGGCCTCTACCACGAGGCGACGGGATCAAGGATCCTGTACGGGGTTCTCCATGAGCAGGGCCTTGCGTCCCGTATTCGCAGCCCATGGTCCCGCTCGGTGCCGTATGCCGAAAACCGAAGGCCAAGCCGGGTGGACCTTAGAACGACAAGCTCGGCGACCGGAAGGCAGGAGGCTTACCTGTACCTGTCCAGCCCGCGCCTTGCGCTTTTTGGAAATGGCGTCCTGTCGGAAATGTCGCTTAGGGGTTTTGCCTCGGCCCAGATCGCCTTGGAGGGGAACTATTGGCCGGCGTTTTCAGGTGGGCTGGAAGCCGTTCTTGGGACAAGCACTGTGTTGCTGGAAAGTTTTTTTACGGAAACGCAACTTGCGGCAAGGGAAAGTTCCGCCTGGTTCAGCAGTTCCCCTTCCTTGCCCGAAAGGAAATTCCGCCTTTGGGCATCTTCGCTGATGATAGGCACTCCGTATTTTCTGTTTGCCTCGGACCTGTCATTGTCTTCCACATTCGCCTACGGCAATGGTTTCTATGGCAACGTGGCAATTCGCTTTGGCCGGACCTGGTCACTGTCCCTTGTGGCGGAGGGTATGGGGGAACGTTACGTTGGCAGGGCCGGCGTAAACCATGGGGGCGGTTTAAGAACGGCGGGAAGAATCGAAAGGAGGGGGCACCGGGGCAGTCTGTTCCGTGCCGATACCAGCCTGCGCGCCCCGGGTCTTGACGCGCCTTTCAACAGGACTTCCTCGGGCGTTTCCTATCGTTTTCCAACATCCCCCGTCCCTGCCACGGTGCGGATAAGTCGCGTTTCGCTTAACACGCACAGGAACGCCTCAAATCCGGGGAGGATACAGGACAGCATTGACGGTACGCTTGGCCTCTCGCTCAATCTTCCCCCGATGGTGTTGCCACCGGCATTGCTGCCCCCGCAATTTCGTACGACCCCCGCCAGAAGAAATACTGGAAGGGTCTACCCGCTTGGCATAAGCCTTTCCGCCACGCTTAGGGGGCAAGATTCCGCGGATGGGGTTCCTTCGCCGTATCCATTTTTTCCGATGGACAGGGAATTCGGCTCGCTAAACATTGGTTGCGAGTTTCGGTGGTCGCCGGGGATTTTGCAGCTTAGGACAAGATGGTCTTACACGGAATATTCCGACAAGGATGGAAACCTGGACGGCTCATTCAGTGTCGCCATCCGGTTTGGGCGCGGGCGTTTCAGCGCAAGGATAGCGTGGCCCGAATTCCCCGAGAAGCGCGAGTACACATTGTCATGGCGGATTGAAATGTGACCGTTAAGATCGGGTTAACCTTTGGGGATTCGCCGTCTGCGCAGGGCCTGTAAAAGATTTCTGAACTGCCTGTCCTTCGTCACGACAAGCAGTCCGATCCCCAGCAGGGCAAACACAATGGCATTGACTGCCAGCGGAAGGCCGAAGGAGATGACGCGCCCACCGCCGGAGAATACCTCAAGCAGTAAAGGCGAAAGCAGCAAGACAGGGATAACCGCAAGCGCGGAAAGCAGGGACAGCTTTAGCGTGTATAGCAGCGCGGAGGCAATGGCCCGCCCGACGGCGATGTGCGGGTTTTTCCGTAGGAAGGCAAGGAGCAGTGCGGTGTTGACCGCACTGGCAATGCTAAGGGCCAGGGCTATGCCCGCGCCGCGGAAATGGCGCACCAGTATCGCCGCAAGGACAATATTTGTCGCGAAGGAAAAAATCCCCGCCAGCGTCGGCGACTTGGAATTGCTCTGCGCGTAAAAGGCCGGGGCCAGGATGCGGTTTAGGGCGATGAAGAAAAGGCCCGGCATGTGAAAAGTGAAGGCCGAAAGGGTTAGCCTGACGGAAGTCTCGTCGAAGGCGCTGCCCTGGAAAATCAGGCGGATAAGTATTTCCCCTTGGGCCAGCGCGAAAAAAGTAACTGGGACTGTAACAAGGGCGATTACGTCCATTGCCGAGATAAGCCGTTCGTTAAAATTTTTCCACTGCGATGACTTTGCGTATTCGGCAAGGTTGGGCAGTAGTACCGTTCCGATGGAAACGGCGAACACGCCCAGGATCAGTTCCTGTAATCGCAACGAATATTGCAGGCTGGAAACCACGCCCTCGCCGGCGTTGCCGGCAAGTGCCACGGAGACAAGATCGTTCAGTTTGTGGGCCGCCATTCCTATAATCGTGGGCCCGACAAGCCACAGCACCTTGCGGGTGCCGGGGTTGGCAAAGGCCCGTTTAAGCCCCGTGAAAAAAAAGCGTTGCCGGTTTTTTATCACGAAGGGTAGTTGCATCGCGGTTCCCAGCCCCCCTCCCAGGAGTATACCGTATGCCAAAGCCCGCGCAGGGTTTTCGGTGTGGGGGCTAAAGGCCCAGGCGCAAAGTATGACAACAATGTTAAGCACAATCGGCGCGAGGGCGGAAGGCGCGAAAACGTTCATGCTGTTGAGTATGCCCTGGAAAAGCGCGGCAATGGAAATGAATCCCAGAAATGGAAACATAATTCTGGTAAGGAGAACGGCTTCGTCGAATTCCTCCAGGCCAAATATGCGAACGGCAAGGGGCGCGACAAGTACCCCGGCCATAACCGCGAGCGTTACGACAAATGTAAGCAGGGTGAAAATACTGGACAAGAACTCTCGGTTTTTCGCTTTGTCGCCCGCCAGCAGGTATTCCTTAAAAGTGGGGATGAATGCGACCGCAATGGAACCTTCGGCGAAGAGTCGCCGGAACAGGTTTGGCAGCATGAAGGCCACGGCAAAGGCATCGGCAAGGGCGCTGGTTCCAAGAAGATGCGCCTTCATCATTTCGCGTGCCAGGCCGAGGAGCCTGGAAGCAAGGGTCAAAAGCGACAGTATGGATCCGTGGCGGAGCAGGGAAGTTGACGGACGGCTAGATGGTTCAAGCTTGGGTTCTTCCATAGGGTATTACTTTACGACATTGCGCGTTTTCATGGAAGTATGGCGCTGGAGTATTTTTCTGCAAGCATACAATTTTACACTTTTGGCTACAGGTATAGTCCCTGCCTATTACGAAAAGAATAAGTTCACGATTGGGCCCGATTGCCCAAAAAAAAATCCATGCCATATGGCATGACGGCAGAAAGGTTAGCTTGACAGCATATTTTTTCGGAATTAGGCTTACGAATAAGGGTACGAAATTTTGCATATTTAACACGCACGTAGGGGGGGGAGGTGAATGTGGTCGAAATATTCCATATGCCGATGGAACATGGTTCTTATGACAGCTTGTGAAACTTTGAATTCATGGTCGGCTTCGTTTTTTTTGCTACTGTGAGTGTCCATCTCGATTGTTTTTCTGAAGAGGGAAAGATAACCACACACAGATAGCATGGAATTGTCTGTAAGGTGGCGAGTATGATGTTTAGTTTTGGTTGCCTAAAAAAATCATCGACAATGTCCCTGGGGGACATTGTTGCGATTGTTGCGGTAATGGGATTTTTTATTTCCTGCAATAATCCTTTCACTACCAACATGGGCGAGCGACCCGTCTGGGAACGGCCTGTTATCTCCAATATTTCGCCGGCTTCCAACGATTTTCTTACAGGGGAAGTAAGATTCCAGGGGGAAGCGTGGGCGCACCGTGAGTTGTGGCGTATCGAGGTAAGGATAGGCAGGAACACTACGGAAGATCGCACGGAAGAGGGTAGGGGGTTCGATGATGAAGGGAACCCGCTCCTTGACTGGACAGACATAACCCAGCTTGGCGGAAGTCTTTCCCAGGTCCACGAGTATGGAGGAGTTAGTGGTAGTTGGGAGTTTACCCTCAACACCCTTGCCCTTCCGGAAAACGCCATGGAAACAGCCTTGGACGATGGCTTTGTAAGGATTATGTTTAGGGTGTTTGACAATACTCCGGATCCTGCCATGTCACAAGAGCTGGTCTATAACGTTAAAAACCTTCCCTCCCAAATAACCATGTCGCTCCCCGCCGACGAGGCAATCAAGGGATCCGTGGGCGAACCTTTCCGTATCGCAATCGGCGCACCGATACAGGGGCGGGTAACCGATCCCAGGGGTCTTGCGCCCGGCTATCCGATGATCCAGGTATGGCCCATAGCTAGACATGACATTACCTCCAATCCGGATAGTTTTGCCAACGACGAACGCTATGGCTTGGTAAGCATGTTTCTTACCACCCTTGCCCCAGTGGGTTCCGTCAACGACGATATCGGAACGGGTTATTACGCGAGCAGGGACGGGAGATCCGTTAATTTGGCCAATTTCCAGTTTAGGCTAAACAGTTTTACGATAGCCCCCCCCCGCGATGACAACGTGCGCGAGGCGATATTTGATGACGAACTTATGGCTGGCGGGTATTTGTTTAGAATAATAACAAGGGATGCCAAGGGGATTGTCGGGCACTTTCCCCCTTACGGCTATGGAAACCCGGATCTGGAAGACCGTTCCAGACGCGGGGATCCCGTTGCGATATACGTTATTGGCGATGCCACCCCCCCGCTAATCGAAATAGACAACAGCGACATTGATCCGGAGGCGCTTGAGGCAAGGCCCAACATTTATGTGACCACTGGAATTAATGATCGAATAATAGCCCTTGATGATCCCAACGCCCCTGGCAGACCAGTTTTCCGTTTAAGAACCATGGCAACGCATAGCGAAGGTATTTACAGGGCGGAACTAAACTGGGAACACCGTGCCACGGATCGCCAAGGCGTGCTAATGGGTAATTTTGGGGAGGGGCCATGGCTGGGTGAATCGCTGAACAACAATCGGACAGAAGTTGTCTTTACATTTACTGCGGACCAGGATACCAGGGACGACAGCGGGAACCTTATTTTTACCACCCATCCGACACCATATATCCTTACGCTTAAAGTTTTGTCTGGTGTCGGGTCTTTGGGGGAAAGATCTTTTAGCTTGATCATGGACGGGGATGTTCCAACGGTAGAGATCCGTCCGTCGATACGTGGTGCCGTTGCCCCGCCTGTTGGGAACCGCCTGCCGATGCATGGAGGTTATATCAACAATAACCACATCACGGTGAACGGTAACATACATGTTTCGGTTGATCGCGCATCCTCCCCCCCCATAATGATGATTGACAACAACAATCAAATGGTGAAATGGTTTGCGGAACCGATACCTGCGGGGCCGGGTTTTGACCTTCATAACCCACCGCCAAACAGCATACTTGCCAGACTTATAGCGTTCCGGGATAATCCAAGCCAGGATAACCTTGCCTTTTTCTTCGACAGCTTTGACGGTTCCAGCGGTTTTGTAAATATGCCAATCTCTGCTGGTTCGGCACCCCATGTGGCATATAGCACGCACAATTTCAAGCTTGATACTTTTCCCTACGACGGGCAGGATTTGTGGCTGTACGTGGTGGCTATGAACCAAGTGTACAATCTTGGCTTCGCCATGCAGAGAATCCGCGTGGACCAAAACACCGACATTCCAGGCATAGATATACCTGGCTTTTTCCCGATAGAAGACCCGAAGGATCTTGATGTAACGGTAAGCGTGGACGGCAACCTGGACGCTCCCGAATTTGGTGGCAACTGGCCTAGGCGGAATGTTCTGTCGGGATCTGAGGGTATAAGTATTCGCGTGTCCGATGACGATGGCATTAACAGGGATGCGGAACATATCACAATAACCCTAACCGATTCTGCAGGCAATAACGCGACTCTTACAACCGAGCAGCTTGGGGAATTCCTTCAGGGTAGCCCAATGGCATGGTCGGGAACGTTTGACCAATCACTTATGGCGAGGATACTGGGCCACGGGGATGGCGCCGGGGTCTATCGCCTGCTCGACGGGGTGTACCGCCTTAACATAGAAGTAAGGGACAACGTGGATTTCAAAGTGGTGATAGACGGTAATCCGGGGCAGCAGCGTTCCAACAGCGAATCTTTTTGGTTTGCCGTACGCGACATGGCCCTGGACGTAACCGTAGTGGAACCTCTAAACAATTCCTTGCAGTCAGTGCACGGGATCGACGTGGTTGGAACGGTGAGGAGTCCGTTCAGATTGCAAGGTCTGTGGATTACGTTTACCCCCGACGTCATTGACGGGCATGGCAGTTATGAAATATTCAGCGACGAAAGTTATGTTGTCATCGATGGTAACAACTACAGAAGATTCAAGGTAACCGAACCCGTCGGGAGAGACATGGACGGCCTGTACACATATTACTGGCGGGTAAGGAACGTGTCCTTTACTACAGGGCCTGGCGATCCTGGCCCTGAACGACGGGACTTTACCCTAATGGCCTTTGATTCCCTGGGCTTTATGAATACCATTGTTCCGAACTGGGTGCGTGTTGACGTTGATCCCCCAACCCTGCGCTTTACAGGTTTTAACCAGGGTCGCCCTCTGGGGCCGAATGGTGATGAGTTTGAGATTTGGGGCAATGTGCATTTTTCGGTAAACGTTACCGACGTGCACGGCCTTGGAAGCGAGCCCTTGCCGGCTGGCGTAACATTGCCACCAGGCATGATAGTGCCGGAAGGGACCGACAGCAATAGGCTCGCCAATGTAAGGTGGTGGCTGCTTCCCGTAAGCGCAGACTCCCCCGCATGGGACGATGCTTTCCCCACTGGTGCAGGTGGAAGGGGGGGGCACTTCCTGTTTCGCGACGATTTAAGCGCGACCTATGAGGCGGTCTTTAACAGCTTGACACTTACCGACGGCGCGGAGTACAAGCTCTACGTTATCGCCAGGGATGCGGCGGGCAACGAATGGCGTGAAAGGCTGTACGATAGGGGTATCGACAGGATCAGGGTGAACCAGTCCGCCGATCTTCCTGATCTAGCCAGGTCTTCCCCCGTGGCTGGTACCGTGCTTCGCCCGGACGCCGCTGGAAACCTTCGCATAACGGGCCTTGCCAGGGACACGGATGGATTTGCCGCCACAATGGTGAACAATTACGTGGAGATCCAGTTTTACGATGGCGGAACATGGAGCAATTGGGTTTCCGTACCTGGTGTCCTTGACGGTACTGGCGCGATTGACTTTGCCTTCCACGTAATTACGGGCATGGGTTCTTCCGGCGATTTTATCTTTAATGCAAACATACCCGATTCCCTCCGCGGGGACGGAGAGATAATCTACCGCCTAAGGATAAGCGACGAGCCCCATACTACCGAAGGCAGAACGCGGAGCAAGAACCCCCAGATCAATGTGCAGGGCGAAACTATTGTTACATTTTTGACGGGCAATTCCGCATCCGTTCCAACCATACCCTTTATGTCTTCCAGGTATTATGAGCGTCTGTCTGGCTTCACCTTGGACACAGTCATACCTGAAATTATCGGTCTGCCATCCGGGCCCACGCCTCTATTCCGAAACATTGCCGATCTGCTGGAGGTATTTCCAGGTGGCACGGTAAACGATGAGAACCTTCTGTTTTTCGACATTACCTTTGGGAACAATACCATTCGATTGCTGGACGACTCGTCCGCTAGCCCTGACTGGAATTGGAATATGATTATCGATGGCGAGATTGTCGCCAATACCCTTGCCGCTTGGTTTAATGGTTCAGGGCAGGGGCGGCAGACCATAACCTTTGTGGCAGAGGACATGGCTGGTAATCGTACCCCGTCGATGAACTGGGATTTTATAAAAGACACCGTAGCCCCAACCGTAATCTTCACGGGCTTTAACCAGGGCCGTCCGATCAACATGGCCCACGAATTTGAGGTATGGGGCAATGTGCACTTTGCCATAAACGTTACCGACGCAAACGGCCTTGGAAGCGCGGCTCTTCCTCCTGGTGTAAACCTTCCGTCGGGCACGGGGCTTTCGGACTTAAGATGGTGGCTGCTTCCCGTTGGCGATCTGTCTCCGGGCTGGGGAACACCGTTCCCCACTGGCCATTCCGGAACCGGTGGCCAGTTCCTTGCACAGGACGGCGCGGTCTTTGAAGCGGTCTTTGACAGCACGACCCTTGCCGACAACACTGTTTACAAGCTTTACATCATTGCCAGGGACGTGGTTGGTAACGAACGAGTGCAAAGGCTGAATGAAGGGGGTATCAACACAATCAGGGTTAGGCAGGATTCCGACACCCCGGTGCTTAGCGGAATTCTCCCCGGTGTTGGCACCGTGCTTCGTCCTGATGTCTCCGGGAATCTTCGCATAAGTGGAATTGCCCGCGACACGGACGGCTTTGATCCGGCCAGGGTTGGCAATCCCGCCCCCCCTGATAGCCATGTGCAGATACGGCTCTCCTTGGACGGCGTGGACTGGGGCAACCCGATTCCTGTTCCAGGTACCATCGATAGTACCGGCGCGATTAACTTTGCCTTCGATGTCTTTACGGGGGGCGCGCGCAATATCCCCGGAATGGGCGACGGTCCAATTCACTACCGGATAAGCGTAAGTGATGAGCCGGATATTCCAGGTCGTACTAGAAACAAAAATCCGCAGCTAAATGTGTACGGCGATCCTATCCATACGTTCCTGACAGGCGACAATGTCCTTCCCTATATTCCGGTTGTGGCTTCCAGTGTCGCCGTGTTCAATTCGAATTTTATCCTGGACAAAACCCCACCGGACATTGTCCTGCCCGTTGGTTCCACGTCGCTGTTCGGGAGCGTGGCAGGGCTGCGCGAGGCGTTTCCCGGTGGTACGGTGAACGAGGAAAACCTTCTCTTCTTTGACGTGATCTTCGGTGGCGCGACCTTCCGTCTTCTTGACGGTCCTGTTGGCCTGGACCATTTCTGGGAATGGGATATGGATGCATACGAGGTTGGCGCGTTGCCTTCGAATCGCGTCAACGCCCTTTCCGAGCTTGCGGACTGGCTGGACAACAGGGCCGTTGAGGGGCAGAACAGCATAACCTTTGTGGCCGAGGACAGGGCAGGCAACCGGTCCTCCAGGAACTGGGATTTTGTCAATGATCGTACACCCCCAACGGTGCGTTTTTCCAGCTTTAACCAGGGACGTCCTGTTAATGCCGGCAACGAATTTGAGATGTGGGGTAATGTGCATTTTGCCATAAATGTTACTGACACACACGGCCTTGGAAGCGTGGATATGCCCACTGGATTGCCGACTGACATATCCGACGAAAGATTGTCCAATGTAAAATGGTGGCTGCTTCCCATTGGTGCCGATTCTCCCCAGTGGCATGATGCGTTCCCATCTGGCCATGCTGGAACGGGAGGTCGCTTTTTTGCCAGGGGCGCGTTAAGCGCAAGCTTTGAGGCTGTCTTCGACAGTACGACCTTGGCCGACAATACGCTTTACAAACTTTACATTATCGCCAGGGACGCAGCGGGCAATGAGGTGGCCAGCCCTGTAAGACTTGACGAAGGGGGTATCAACACAATCAGGGTTAGGCAGGGTGCCGACACTCCAGTGCTTAGCGGGCTTCTCCCCGGCGTTGGCACGGTGCTTCGCCCTGATGCCTCCGGAAATCTTCGCATAACTGGCGTCGCCCGCGACACGGACGGCTTTGATCCGGCCAGGGTTGGCAATTCCCCCCCCCCTGATAGCCATGTGCAGATACGTTTTTCGTCCAACGGCGTGAATTGGGACGGCGATTGGATACCCGTTCCGGGCGCGCTCGACGGTACTGGCGCAATCAACTTTGCCTTTGACGTTTTTACTGGAGGTCTTCGTAATGTTCCTGGTGCTGGTGATGGCGCCATCTATTACCAGGTAAGAATACGCGATGCGGATATTCCTGACAGCACAAGGAACAAGAACCCGCAAATTGCTGTGGGGAATACTTTCTTGACGGGTTATCCCGTTCTCAATCTACCTGTGCTTCCCTTGGTGGGTTATGGCGAGTACGTACATGTGTCCAGGTTTGTCCTGGACACAACCCCGCCTGGGATTAACATCACGTACGGGACTTCCCAACGCACGTTCCGGAGCGTTGGCGATCTGCTCAGTGCAATTCCCGGCGGTGATGTAATCGATGAAAACCTCCTT
>Ga0209755_10005221_pt1 | contig 14862 bp, 8 predicted proteins | sample TergutCo191P1_FD_187301 | JGI IMG/M metagenome (GOLD analysis project Ga0209755, IMG submission 187301) | Cornitermes sp. P1 segment gut microbial communities from Petit-Saut dam, French Guiana - Co191P1 (SPAdes) (version 2) | ecosystem: Host-associated > Arthropoda: Insects > Digestive system >... | reverse complement strand
GCATCGGAATATGCGCTTCCATGAGATTGGTTACCTCCGCGGGCCAGTAGTTCATTTGCACATTGACATTAGTGTGGTAGTCAGCTTCCCACGGCGGGTTTAGCCCGACAGCCCAAATGCCTTGAAGATGTGCAGGCAAGCCGCCTTCGCGGGATGAGCCCATTAGCAAGTATCTGCCGAACTGGAACATCAGGACTTCTAAATAGCGATTTAGCTCTGCACGGCGTGCTGCGGTCAGCCCTTGGTTCGGGTCTGACGGACTGGTAAATGGGTTATCTCCTGTTCCCGGCCATGCGCCGCGGTCACCCGCTCTACGTCCGGGACCTGCTCCTCCGCGCGGGGTTTCAACACCGAAATTATATCCCCAAACTATTTGCTCGGTCGGTTCGGTCGGCGCCTGTTCCGGCAAACCATCAAGCCTGAAATCTACGCGTCCAAACAGATTCATATGGTCTTCCACATGGTTTGCGAGCAGTTGGTTATAGCCCATAGCAGCAGCAGCCAGGAGTCTGGCTCTCACCGCCGCAAAGGCTGTGTCTCTATGTGTGAAATAGTTAAAATTGCTGGTTATATCCTGGTGGTAATTCGTGCCTGTGACAGTCAGTATGATTATTTCGTCTACATCATTGATATCAAGCATATTGTCGACAACGGTGATTGCCTCATATGCCACCTGTCCGTCGCGTATCGGTATGACCATTGTTTCCATGACAAAGTGGAGCGCCGCATCGAGCGATGCAATGTGATCCGCAGGCTGACCTGTCATACGTATGACATTTAAGTATGGCACAGTTATTTCCACATTCGGCTGCGGCGTCACTATTCTGATTAGTTGGTCAAAGCGCCCGCTGCCTGAGATACGCATACCAAGAACATTTTGCGGATGGTTCGTGAAGTATTCTCTTGTAAACTCTATGCCTGCGTTGTCGCCTTGTGAGCGGGTATATTCGACTCTCGCAAGCCCGGTTTCCAACAGCAAGCTGCGGTCATAGGTGCCAAGAACAAAGGCTGTGTTCTCAGGAGGCGCTGTAGGCAGAGTGCCGCGTCCTAAGAGCAGCCGGCTGATTTGGAATCCCGCCCCGGTACCTCTTGTGGTATTGACCACAAAACGGAAGTAGGTGAAAGTCACAGGTCCTCCTTCAATTGCAATTACAACGCTCGTGTTGCGGGCTGTGGGCAGTATCTGTTCTGGCTGATGGTGAATTACAGTCCAATCATCAGTTTCGCTATTGCGTCCGAGGAGGCTCCAAATTGCAGGGTCTCTGTTCTGTATATCGTTTGCCGTTGCAATGGTAAAGGCATCGAATGTATATGGCGCGCCGAATGTCCACTGTACCCAATGCGGATTGGCTGCTGTCGGGGTAGCCGAGACAAACCACTTGGAGTCGTTATCAAGGAATATATTCGCCACACCTTCTCCGCCGCCGCCGGGCTGGTTGGTCGTAATATTCTGCGCAGGCGGAGGCGGCGGTACAGGACGAGGCATTTCTGGATCCAGGAGATTTATTCTGCCAAGCTCCATGTAGGAACCAAAGTTGGAGCGGCCTCCGGAGAGTCTCCCCTCAATATCACGCACAACTTGACCGCGATTTGGATTATGTCGGTTACCCGCCGAGCCGCCGCCCGGCCAAGGTCCGTCTTGTGAGTGTAGAGCTACAGGATATTCGCTCACAACATGTACGCCGCCCGGACAGTTCGACACATCGCTGCGAGAGCCCGCCGGGAATCCCGAAGGATAGCACGGTACGCCGTCCTGAGGATTACAGAAGCGAATATTTGCCGCATATGCCAAAACCTCTTGGTCTAACTGCTCTCTTATGGCTTGCAGAATAGTTTGGGCTTGCGTAGGTGAGCCGCGGAAATTATGCCGATAAGTGCTCATCCCTATGCCGTCAGTCGGGTTTGGCATCAAATTATTGTAGTTGGGGTTTGCACCTGGTCCGCCGGACCAAAGTGTGTGTTCGTTTATTGATATCGTGTCGGACACGACGCCGCCGAAGAGGTTTGCACCCATTCTGCCATTTCCGATATGCGTGGTGTCGTTAAAGGTTTGGTTATTATTGGAAAAATTCGGACGTGCCGGTCTGTCATGTCTTACGAGCAAAAACGCGTTATCTATGTACTCGTCTACTTGCGCGGGTCTTGCAATTGTCTCGACATATGGCAAAGGCTCGCCGATTACGACCGGTGGAGTCCATGTGCCGGGAATCATGTCAATAAACAGGTTTATAAAGTTCGCGTTCCCGCCTCTGAAGACAAGGTATACATCCATAACTCCGCCGGCAAGCGAATCTCCAGAAACTGTATGGACTACAGGTTCGCTTGGGAAGTTTGTATTCCACCCTCCGGTGTTCTGGTTGTCGCTCGCCGTTCCGATGAGCGTGAAATTGGCGTTGCCTTCAGGGAGCAAGCCTGTGCTGACCCGATGCTCTGCCGAAGCTACAACGACGTCAAAATGGCGCATATTAGTGCCAAGTCCGGCATAAATCACTTCAAATGAACTTATACCACCCATGAGGTCAATGTCATCATATCGAATCCAGCTTCCATCTCCCGAAAGACCGCCGACATAGCCACCGCCGTCATAGATGTTACCACCAGTCGTTTGCGCGCGGAATCTTGCTTGTCCAAGACCGCTGAGGTTAATATAAGTTGGTGCTGCGGGAGGCGTTGGAGGTCCTAAGTCCCATGTTCCCTCATTTATTGTGAACGTTAGGCGTCTAAAGTTGGTATCACTTGTGCGGAAGCGAAGATAGACGTCCACTACTCCGCCCCAAGTGTCTTCTGGAGCTACTGTAACAACAGCGGAGTGTGCCGTTCCGCTCCATCCGCCTGTTCCGGCATTAGAGCGAACCGCTATCGCTATCTCGCGCGCGCCGTCAAATCCCGCCGCTCTGTTTTCAGGGTTGCCAACGCGTAAATCGAAGAATCCGGGATTTCCCGTGGTGCCGAAATATGTGACATAGAAGTCCGCTATTCCCGCCTGTAAGTCCACATTATCCCAGCGGATCCATGAATTGGTTCCAAAGTTGCCGATATAGTCGCCGCCGCCAAAAGGCCAGTCGCGATTATCGCCGCCTTGACCAAATGCGGCTCCACCTGTACCTCTACCGGGCAGAACAAGCTCTTGTGTGGCGGCAATGGCTAAATTCAACTCTTCAACAATGAGGTCGTCTGACTCAGCCAGGGCGTCGTCTGCAGGCATCTCACCCTCTTCAGCGTCATCATTTGCGTCATCCCCATCCTCATCTTCAATGGTATTAACCGGACTGTCTTCCGGGTTTAATTCCAATATTTCAGGTTCCGGTACGGGGTCGTCAACTTCATAGGCAATAACTCCCAGAGGCGGTATGGTCGCAATTACCATTACAATTGCTAATATTAGCGCAATTGCTTTTCTTTTTCCAATAAAAACTTTTTTCTTCATTGCAATCCTTTCACTTTCCGGCGTACTGGCAGAAAGGCAGAATAATACCTGTCAGACAGTACTGTTTTTTTCGTTCCCACTTAATAGTGACATAAACGTACCATTTTGTTCATATTTTGTCAATATATTCCAAGAAACATGGCAATTTTTACATGTTCAATACTTATTTCATGGTTTTCACAATGCAATATAGACAGGAAAATACATCTTTTTCTCAGCAGATTGTCTTGCCGCAGATAACTTGTTTCGTCCATATTGCGCCATTTTTACTACATCTTTTTGCATTGGTCATTGTCTTGCCGTAAGTCGGCAAGGCGGCTTAAATTTCCGGTTGGTTACTTTTAAGTGCCGGATAGAGGATAGCAAGATTTGTATGCTGCGGCTGTCTCCATTGTGCATTTTGGGTCGCCATAATCTGTACGGTTCGCTGTGCTTATGCCGGTCAGCAGAATCGAGCAGGGGCTGACCGCTAAAGGGCTTCGCTCCTTTCCGCAACGCACTACATGGTTTCCACGCCGTATACGTCGCGCAACTAAAGAAAGCCAGAACGAGTGGTTCTGACCTTTTTCATATCCCTTGTCTTTCCTATCGGCGGCGAACTTCTTTGCCGCTGCTTTTTGTTGCGCGCCGGTCTATAGATGTGAATCCTTCCTATTAAACTGATTTTCCGTGCTGACAATAAAATCAACCGGGGTCGTTATAAACGGCTCGTCAGGAAAATGCTTAGTGTTGCCCGTGACGAGCGTTGCCGCGCTTGCTTTAGCCGTATCGTAGAAAGTCCTGTCCGATTCATCCGCAAAAGGGATGCTGCTGGCTTCCGGCTCAATCAGCGTTCCCAAATTTTTGATTGAGTTGATGATTTTCGCTTGTGTCAGACCCTCAATACCCAGCTTTTCGTAAGCCAGAACTCTCTCGTACTCATTCAGAATTTCCTGACTGTAGAACAACTGCAATTGCCTGTCGGAAACTGATTTCATTATCTTTTCTGGATTGCCACCCGAAGTGATAGCCGATGATACGAGAACATTCGTATCAATTACGATTCGCTTCACTTCTGACCTCGCATTTCCCTCCGCACTTCTGCGACAATGCTATTTATTTCGTCCATAGCCATTCCCGAAGCGCCGTTTTCTTTTGCTTGTTCTTGAGCTTCTTTAAGGGCTTCACTCAAGGACGTTCGTTTGATTTTTGGCTGAAACGGCAAGGCTTCCTCCATTAAGCATTGTCTGAAGAATATATTGACCGCCGTGCTAATGTTCATCCCCATATTGTCAAAAAGTTGCTCGACATTACGCTTTATGGTTTCATCTACGCGGACATTTATTGTCGTAGTTTGGGTCTGAGGCATTTACTGCACCTCCTTTAATTCAGTATGTACAATATACCGCATGGTGTGTACGTTGTCAATCATCTGCCGCAAAAATTCCCAAGTCCCAAGTCGTAAAATCGCACCTTTATATCCTGCTATATAGCTCCTCAAGCATGTCGATATACAGACGCAGCTTTGATTTCGAGTTTGCGGCGTCCTCTTCAAGATTCAAATTTTTGACGCCATGTGTGAAATCATCGATTATTTTCGTAATAAAGCTATCAAGAGATAGCTGCTCATCGCCTGTGTCAGAATATGACGGCGTACTCCGGCTGCCGTCCGGGTGATGACGCGCGTAAGGCTCACTCGTGTCAGACGGATAATCTTCTGCGGCAGAACGGAGCTGTCTGCCGACATGGGTTCCATCCAGAATTCTTTCGCTGGTCTCCCTTATAGCCTCATCGGACGCCGTCGCGAGAGCTTGAAGCTGCTTTCGGCTGATGCTGGTCTTTCCGGCTAATATCAGCTCCTTTGCCTGCAAGGAGTACTCTCCGATTGCTATTATACCTTTAGAAACTTGGGCGTCGCGGCGGATAGTCTTAGGTGAAACATTGTAAATCTCAGAAAGTTCGTCCGATGTTCTTGCGAATTGAGGTTGGTGGTCATTTTGACCACCAACCTCATTGTGTTGATTTTGACCGCTTTCATTGCTGATGATTTTCTTCTGAGTATTATAATGCATCCCGCGATAATGGCTGAGCTGCAGCGGCGTCAAATTCCTGCGTGAAATCTGCGTGGAAATTATCCATACCACCACTTCCTCACGAGAGTCAAATTCCAAGCTGATTGTCCGATATGGTAAGTCGTGCTTCTTGATAATTTCATATCTATGATGTCCGTCAATCAATATATCGTTCCAAAGTACAAGCGGATTTAGGCAGCCGTGTACAAGAAGGTTTTCCTCAAGCCACGAATAAGCCAAATCATCAAGAAATGGCAGCAATCTTCTAAATTTCTCATCTATTATGATTTCTTGCATAATATCGCCCCCTCTTTCTACATTATTGTGACAGGTTTATCATTAAATAGCAAGAGGTGCGCGAGTTATGTCAATAGCGAGGACAGTGGTTTTTTTACGGCGATAACAAATTCTATTTCAATGCTTTACTTTTTAATGGTGTATACTTGCTTTAATTAAAACAATATGATATCCTAAAGCAAAAAAAAATCAGGAGAGGTGATTGATGTGTTTTGTACGAAATGTGGTGCAAAACTAAATGAGGGCGCGAGGTTCTGCGTTGTATGCGGATCATCGCAGAGCCCATCGCTAGTTGGTTCGGAAGAATTGCGGCAAGAGCAACAACCGCAGACTCCAACATATGAGCAGCCGCAATACTCAACTCCGCAATATGAGCAGCCGCCATACACACCTCCGCAACAAGAGCAGCCCCAACCGTCGTATGAGCAGCCGCAATATGCCCCCCCGCAATACGAGCAGCCCCAACCACAACCATCGTATGAGCAGCCGCAATATACACCCCCGCAATACGAGCAGCCCCAACCACAACCATCGTATGAGCAGCCGCAGTATACACCCCCGCAATACGAGCAGCCCCAACCACAACCATCGTATGAGCAGCCGCAATATACACCCCCGCAACCTACAAATACACAGCCGCCATATACTCCACAGAATAATCCATATGGAGGCGGATATCAGCAGCAACCAACTATCTCACCCTATGGTGCTACGCCACCAACCCAAAATACCGTGAAGAAAAAAAGCCGCTCAAAGATTATTATTCCAATCGTTTCGGGCGTTGTCGTGCTTATTATAGCTTTTTGCGTTTTATGGTTTACTGGCGTCTTGCCTTTTGGTGCAAATCGCAGCGATGGTAATGATAATAACGCCGTAGAAACGACAAATGGCGGCGCTGAAATTGTTAATGATGATACAATCAACGCTATTGACACAACCGATGCTAATGATACAGTTGATCCGGATTCCGAAGATGATCTGAATCCTGACACGCCTCCGGAAGCTCTGGCGCAAATTCCCGGCAATGGCGGCGTTGTACAAGTTCCGGAAGCAACGAGATTTGAGTTTACACCGAGTCAAACAGGTATCTGGATGCTCCTAACCTCAGCCGACGGAGAAAGCGACCCGTTTTTGGAAGTCTTTGACGCTAACGGTAATTTATTTAAACATGACGATGACAGCGGGCATGGCATGAATGCCTTGATTATCGCTAATTTTAATGCAGGACAAACATACACTATTGATGCAAGATTCTTTGGCAGAGGGCACGGAAGCTACACTCTAACCGTATCACGCCCGGAAAGAATTCCTGCCGGAGGAACAGAAGTGGTTGTCCGAGAGCCGACTTTGTTTGAGTTTTCACCAAGCACGGATGGACTGTGGGATTTCCGCACGTCAGGGAATGTGAGCAGCGACCCGATTCTTGTACTGCTTGATTCCACAGGTGAAATGATTGCCAGAAATGATGACGGAGCAGGCGGGTTAAATGCATTGATTACGCAGGATTTGCGCAGCGGCGAGCAGGTCTTTATATTTGCAAACTTCGTTGTTGGAGTTGGAGAAAGCGGCGGCGGAAGGTATACTTTGAATGTGTCAATTAACGACGGTGTAGAACCTACGACAGCAGGCTCCGGCGACTTGTTAGCACCAACCGGAGGAACCGTGCGTGTAAATGGAAGTACTAATTTCCGTTTTTCTCCGAATGCTTCTGGTTTTTGGGTTTTCCGAACCTCAGATTCGGGCAGCAGCGATCCGCTTCTGGAAATATTCGACTCGAATGGTGTTCGCATAGCTGTTGATGACGACGGCGGAGGAGCCACTCTGGATGCACTCTTGCCTGTGTTTTTGAATGCAAATGAAGAATATCGTGTCCATGCGACATTCTTTGCCAATGGAACCGGCAGCTATCAGCTTGCGTTTGCACCAGCCCCGACCATAAGTTCCGGCGGAGACACGGTGAGGGTCAATGGTCATTCTGTTTTTGCCTTTTCACCGAACGAGTCGGGTGAATGGATTTTCGAGACATTCAATAATTCTGGAGATCCAATCCTTGGGTTATTCGATGTAAATTTGGAACTTATTGCAGTTGATGACGATGGCGGCGACGGGTTAAACTCACTAATACATGCAAACCTGATTGCCGGAGAGCAGTACGTAATTTATGCAGGTTTTTATGGTGCAGCAGGCTCATATGACTTATATGTCGGATAGACTTCGCAGAAAAAAGTTGAGTTGAGGTGAAGCGAGATGAGAGTAGTGTGCAAAAACTGTTCTGCGAGAATACCCAGAGAGTTAAACTTTTGCCCAAATTGCGGAGCGGCACAGGATGACTTGTCAGATATTATATCTTGGGACGGCTCTAAACGAATCGAGCCTTCGCAATTACATGATTATACTGTAGAGACCCAGATACCAAGGCATTATATTCCGCCTAAGAGATCGGAGTTTCAGCAGCAGCCGGAATATAGACAGCAACCGCAGCAGTATGCGCCTGTGCCTGAACAGTATTACATGCCGGAGCAGTATGCACCAGAGTTTGAGCAACCGCAATACACACCGGAGAGCTCACTGCTTGTAGAATACGAGCAGCTTGAGCGAGAGCGTGTTGAGAGAGAACGTGCCGCATTAGAACGCGCCGAGTGGGAACGTATAGATCGTGAGCGTGCCGCTCTTGAAAGAGTCGAGTGGGAGCGCAGAGAGCGTGAGCGTGCGGCGTTAGAACGCGCCGAATGGGAGCGTAGAGAGCGCGAGCGTGCCGAGTGGGAGCGCAGAGAGCGTGAGCGTGCCGCACAGGAACGTGCCGAGTGGGAGCGCGAACGCGCCGCATTGGAACGTGCCGAGCAGGAGCGTAGAGCGCGTGAGCTTGCTGAACTTGAGCGCCTGGAGCGGGAACGTGCCGAGTATGAGCGTGCCGAGCAGGAGCGAAGAACGCGTGAGCTTGCTGAACTTGAGCGCCTGGAGCGTGAGCGTGCCGAGCAAGAGCGCCTGGAGCGCGAACGTGCCGAGCAAGAGCGCTTAGAGCGTGAGCGTGCCGAGCAAGAGCGCCTGGAACGTGAACGTGCTGAGCAAGAGCGCTTAGAGCGTGAGCGCCTGGAGCGTGAGCGCCTGGAGCGTGAGCGCCTGGAGCGTGAGCGCCTGGAGCGCGAACGTGCCGAGCAAGAGCGCTTAGAGCGTGAGCGTGCCGAGCAAGAGCGTTTAGAGCGCGAACGCGCCGAGCGTGCCGAACTGGAAAGACTTGAACGCGAACGCGCTGAGCGTGCCGAATTGGAAAGGCTCGAACGTGAACGCGCTGAGCAAGAGCGCATGGAGCGTGAACGTGCTGAGTTTGAGCGTGCCGAGCAGGAGCGAAGAGCGCTTGAGCTTGCCGAGCAAGAGCGTTTAGAGCGCGAACGCGCTGAGCAAGAGCGCCTGGAACGTGAACGTGCTGAGCGTGCCGAATTGGAAAGGCTCGAACGTGAACGCGCTGAGCGTGCCGAATTGGAAAGGCTCGAACGTGAACGCGCTGAGCGTGCCGAACTGGAAAGGCTCGAACGTGAACGCGCCGAGCAGGCAGAACTTGAAAGGCTTGAACGCGAACGCGCTGAGCAAGCAGAACTGGAAAGACTTGAACGCGAACGCGCTGAGCAAGAGCGCATGGAGCGTGAACGTGCTGAGCAAGAGCGCCTGGAACGTGAACGTGCTGAGCGTGCCGAATTGGAAAGGCTCGAACGTGAACGCGCTGAGCAAGCAGAACTTGAAAGGCTCGAACGTGAACGCGCTGAGCAAGCCGAACTTGAAAGACTTGAACGCGAACGCGCTGAGCAGGCAGAACTTGAAAGGCTCGAACGTGAACGCGCTGAGCGTGCCGAACTGGAAAGACTTGAACGCGAACGCGCTGAGCAGGCAGAACTTGAAAGACTTGAACGCGAACGCGCTGAGCAGGCAGAACTTGAAAGGCTTGAACGCGAACGCGCCGAGCAAGCAGAACTTGAAAGGCTTGAACGTGAACGCGCTGATCAAGAGCAAGCGGATGCCGAGAAGTCATTGCTTGTTGAATACGAGTTGTTTGAACAGCGAATAAAGGATGAACCAACGCCGGAACAGGCAGCGTCGAAAGAGTCGGATGCTCCGGATCCAGAGGAAGTTACGGAAACTGAGCTGCCGGGACTGGTGATTCCGGTTGCCGTGCCTGTTAAGAAAGAGAAACCGGCTAAACCTGAAAAACCGATTAAACCTGAGAAGCCGGCTAAGCCAGAAAAGCCGACTAAACCTGAGAAGGCGGAGAAGCCTCCGAAACCTGTGAAAGCGGCAAAACTTCCCAAGCCTACAAAGCCGCCTAAAGCGGAGAAAACACCGAAGCCGCCAAAATTAAAAAAACCTATAAAGCAGCCGGTAAAGCAGCCGGTAAAGCAGCCGGCAAAGAAACCGCAAAAACCGCAGCCTGAAAAGAGCACTGACGAGCAAAAGAAAAAACAAGGCATCGTGATACCTATTATAGCGGCAGTCGCAGTGCTGGCGATAGTGTTAGGGTTCTTGTTCTCAATTGACAACCTGCCATTTGGAAGCAGGGATGAGACAGACACAAATGGAGTAACTGACGGAGCATTGATTGGAGGAGACCAGGATTCCGAACACGGCGACGGTACAGAACAAGATGCAACGCAAAACGCAAATCAAACCGGCGATGTGGATGGTACGGGACAGGAGCCGGAAGATATTCAGCTTGAAGAAGTATTCGGCACAGTTATTCCGGGAGCGGGAGGCTTGGCTCGCGTCACTGAGGCAACGCTGTTTGAGTTTACTCCCAGGCACTCCGGTCCGTGGCTGATTTTCACATCAGAAAGAGGACGAAGCGACCCGTTTTTGGAATTACTTGACGAAGACGAATTGCTTATTTCTTCAAATGACGATGGCGGAGGAAGCCGAAACGCCAGGTTGGTTGAATACCTGGTTGAAGGTGAGACATACTTAATAAATGCAAGATTCTTCGGAACCGGTGACGGAAGCTTTTTGCTGACTGTTACACCGCCGCGCACGATGGCAGTGAGAGAACCGGGAACTATAGTCACGGACGCCGGCATTTTTGAGTTTATACCAGATCAATCAGGGCAGTGGGAAATCAGGACGTCGCTTAATTCAGAGAGTATTCCATTTTTGGAACTGTACAACTCAAGAGCGGTGCTCATTGAAGCGGACGTAGACAGCGGTGATAGCAGAAACGCTTTGATAACTACGCAGCTAAACGCCGGAGAATCGTACTTCATCTTTGCTCGCTTTGTTAATGAGCCTGAAAACGAACAATACACTTTGACCGTGAGACCTGCGGGCGAGGCGCCGGAAACATCCCCTGCTTTAAGCGGTACAATAGCGCCCGCCGGCGGAAGCTCCAGAGTCGAAAGCAATACTATGTTTGAGTTTACTCCTGTGCAGTCCGGCGTTTGGACTTTCAGAACTACGGAAAGCGGCAACGCAGATCCGATATTGAGACTTTTTGATGCGGGCGGCGTATTGATTGCGGAAGACAATGATGGCGGTGGAGGCAGAGACGCACTCATCGTTCGTTACATCGAGGCGAATACTTTAGTCATGATAAATGCCGATTTCGATGGTGCTCAAACGAATGCATTCACATTGCTAGTAACTCAACCGGAGCAAGTCGATAGAACCGGCGGTTCGTTTCGCATAACCGGGGCAACCACACTTGCATTTACGCCGCAGCAGTCCGGTTTATGGGTTTTTGAGACGTCAAACAATGACGGAGATCCTTTTTTGGAAATACTTGACGAAAGCGGGACGGTCATTGCATTTGACGACGACGGAGGCGCAAATAATAACGCAACGATTGCAATCGAACTTAGTGAAAACGTACAATATACTATTTTTGCAGGGTTTTTCAGTGACACAGGAATTTATACTCTGAATATAACCAGCGGATAAAGCCAAAAAAGGCAAGACTAATTTTATTTATACGAGAAGCCGCCCGGCATGGGCGGTTTCTCGAAAGGAGCGCAGATGGAATACCTGCCAACGCTTCTATATCTCGCTCCTCTTGTTTTTCTTGCCGGGTTTATTGACTCAGCAGTCGGCGGCGGAGGCACGATTTCAATCCCCGCATACCTTCTGACCGGAATGCCGGCACATTTGGCTTTCGGTACAAATAAGCTCAGCGCAAGCCTAGGCACAACCGTTGCAGCGTGGCGATTTATAAAGAACAAAGCAATTGACCTCCGCACTGCGGCTATATCTGCAATAGGTGCGCTCATAGGCGCGGCGCTCGGCTCGCAGTTTGTTCTTATGTTAGACGATACAACTTTGCGTATCATGCTCATCATAGCACTGCCATGTGTTGCGGTTTTTCTTGTGTTTCGGAAAGACAAGTTCTACGAATCTAATCAGGATGGCTTTTCAAAGCAAAGAATCACAGCACTGGCGTCACTGATAGGTTTTGGCATAGGGCTATATGATGGTATAATAGGACCCGGAACAGGTACATTTGCGATAATAGCGTACAATGCGCTTATGAAATATGATTTGAAGACAGCTTCCGGCAATGCAAAAGTGTTGAATCTGTCATCAAACATTGCCTCGCTTGTTACTTTTATAATCGCGGGGCATGTCCTTTTCGTAGTTGGGCTTCCTGCGGCTTTGTTTGGAATTGCGGGAAATTATTTGGGCGCTGGTTTTGCAATCAAAAAAGGAACAAAATTTTTGCGTCCGATGCTCTTTGTTGTGTTGGGGCTGCTCATGATTAGAATTATTTTTGACTTTGTGACCGGATTATAGCTTCGCAATCGACTATTGATGGGGAAAACGGAGAAAATCAGTTGTAACCAGACTCGAAAACCCGTATTAATACCAACTTTTTTAAGCTTCGCAATCGCCTACAAAAGGCGTTTAATAGAAAGGAGAATTGGAATGACACTTGAAAAAAAACTATTTGGCAGAACAAAGCAGGGAGAAAACGTATACAGCTACACATTGAAAGACAGCGGGTATCTGGTGGAAATTTTGACATACGGAGCCGCAATCCGCAGCTTAATCGTCCCGGTAAACGGACAGAACAGAGATGTAGCGCTGGGTTTTGATGATGTGGCAAGCTATGAAGATCGCGGGGGCTATTTAGGGGCGATAATAGGCAGATTTGCCAATCGTATCGGAGGCGCGCAGTATGTACTGGACGGAAAGGAATATTTTCCGGACAAAAATGACGATCCAAACAGCCTGCATGGCGGTTTTAACGCATTTGACAAACAGGTCTGGGATGCGAGCGAGCAAGCGGACGCTCTTGTTTTGACACTGAGAGACGAGGATGGCAAACATGGATTTCCGGGCAACTTAAACGTTGAAGTTAAGTACAGCCTGCAAAATGGTATTTTGGCAATTGAGTATATGGCGCAATGTGACCAAGATACACCAATAAACTTGACAAATCACAATTATTTCAATCTGGGCGGCCATAACCACGGAGAGATTACGGATCATACGCTTCAGATTTTTTCAGACAAGATTACGCCTATTGATAACACCCTGATACCAACCGGTGAGCTGATGGCTGTGGAGGGAACGCCCCTTGACTTTAGAGTGCCGGCAAAAATCGGCGATGGTATCAACAGTAATCATCAACAAATACTTCTTGGCGGCGGCTACGACCACAACTACGTACTCTCCGGCGAGCCGGTACGCAGTTTATCGCCTGCAGCGGTGCTGGAGTTTGACGGGCTGAAAATGCAATGCGCAACTACAAAACCCGGCGTCCAGTTTTACAGCGGGAACTTTATACCGGAGATGGAAGGCAAAGGCAGTGCACTATATAAGAAGCGTTCAGGGCTTTGTCTGGAGACGCAGAGCTGGCCGGATAGCGTAAATAAGCCGGAGTTTCCCGACTGTATTTTACGAAAAGGTAAAATATACAAGCATGTAACGCAGTATAGCTTTTCATTTTAAGAGTCGCTTATTTTAACTTGGCTGCGTGGGTGTGTTTTGCTTTTTTGCCTCCCACATATTATAAGAGACAACTGTGATAATAATTACCGCGCCGCCAAGCAGGGCATATCTGCCGGGTCTTTCCGGTGTAAACAAAGCCACCCAAATGGGATTTAGAACAGGCTCAAGCGCAACTATGAGACAGCCGAGAAGCGCCGGTGTTTGCTTTATTCCAATTGTAAAAAACACATATGCAAGACCTACTTGGACAACTCCCATGAGTGTTAAAAACGCCCACGGCACTAACTGCGCGGTAATGCCGGAGTCAAAGAACGCAAATGGGGTCCAAATAACGGCATTAATCAAAAACCCAAGCATGACTGACTGTTCCGGCTGCGTATCTCGACGCTTGTTGCAAACGAAAACGCAGGCAAATGTCAGTCCGGAAATCACAGCCAGAATGTTTCCAAGCATATGTCCTGCGTCTAAATCATCGGCAAAGAATAAAACCATACCGGCGACAGTTGCAAAGACAGCCAGGGCTTCACTGAGTCTTGGCTTTCTCTTGTAAAAAACAAGCTGAATAAGCAAAATGAAAATAGGCGCGGTAAATTGCAGCATTACTGCCGCCGCCGCGGTTGTAAGTTGGTTTGCAAAAACAAATAGTACTGTCGTTGCAGACAGAAACAACGCCGCCATTATATTGCCGCGTGTTAGCTTGACTTTCACGCCTTTTCTGTAAATTGCAAAAACCACAGCCGCCAGAAGTGCGCGCAAGCCGATAATGCTCATTGCATTCCACGGTATAAATTGAAAACACAGCCCGCCCAAACTCCAGCAAAAAGCGGCGGCGGCGATGCACAACGGACCTTTATTATATTGCTTAATCATAATTATCCTTTACACCAGGGGTTGCTTCGCTTTTCCACATTTTAACACCGGGAATATCTCTTCTGTCAAATCTTGCATAAGCTTAGTCCTATACCCTCTTTAGAAAAGAATCAACAGCGACTTTGCATTGCCTGCGGTTTATTGAAACCAGCTATACCCTCTTTAGAAAAAGAGGGTGCCCTCGCAAGGGCGGGTGTTTTGATACACAGAGCTTAATCATCGTACACCCCCAACGCAACCTGAATCGCACGGCACACACTGTCAAATGAGGTGTTGATTTCTGTATTTGTAAAA